>UMHY01041983.1_pt1 | contig 57199 bp, 58 predicted proteins | sample 1965661 | NCBI WGS metagenome assembly UMHY01 (sample SAMEA4836112, study PRJEB28245) | human gut metagenome | biome: gut microbiome; material: fecal sample | place: Denmark | collected 2008
TCAAAATAGGTTTTATAAGCAGGTTCAAAAGGGGGCATTTAACGGCAACGGAAAAAACAAAAGCGAACAACAACGGCAAAAGCTAGGCGGAAAACAGCGCTTTGTTTTATGCCGTCCGTGCTAGTACAAGAGTTAGTGTTTGTAGCATGATTTTTCAAATTTAAGATGATTTTGCGCCGCAAGTTTGTGCGCGGTAGCCTGCAAGGGCTCCAAGCACAAAGGCGGCACAAAAGGGCTTAAATTTGGAAAATGGTATGCCCTCAAACGCAAACAGAAAGCAAAATGTTATTTTGCTTTCTGTGCGTTTATATCTAAATCCTACCACCAGCCGTTCACCCATAAAAAAAGCCCCCTGTACGGGGGCTGGCTTATCATACCCAAACTACTTATTTGGAAAGATGTTTGGAAATATATTTGCTCATATCAAACATGCTGATTTGTTTTTTGCCTTCAAAAATGGGGGCCAATTTCGCATCAGCGTTAATCATGCGTTTGTTTTTGGCATCCTGCAAGCCGTTCTTTTTAATGTATTCCCACATCTTTTTTACAACTTCGGTGCGGGGCAACGCGGCGGAACCGACGATTACAGCCAATTCAGCGCTGGGGGTTAAAGGTGCCATAAATTTTGCATTTGCTTTTGCCATACTATTATTTCTCCTGTTTGTCCGGTACTTGGGTACCGTACTGCGTTTAATCTGTTTTCTAAATTCTAGTAAATTTAGAGCCCCTTTGTAAGGGGGTTCCTTACAAAGGAGCCTAATACCGTTAAATTATTTGGCTTTTACTTTGGGCGCGGCGGCTAAAACTTCGGCCGTGCAGCCGGCTTCGTACTTCTTGAAGTTTTCAATAAAAGCTTTGGCCAGGTATTCGTATTTTTCCATATAGGCGGCTTTATCGGCCCATTGGTCGGCCGGGTTCAAAATTTCGCTCGGCACGCCGTCACATTCCGTGGGGATTTGGAAACCGAATACAGGGTCCGTAGTAAAGTGGACTTTAGCCAATTTACCGTCCAGCGCGGCGTTCAACAAAGCGCGCGTATATTTAATGCTGATGCGGTGCCCCACGCCATACGGGCCGCCAATCCAGCCGGTGTTTACCAACCAGCAATCCACGTTGTGTTCTTTAATTTTCTTTTTAAGCAGTTCCGCATACACAGACGGGTGGAGCGGCATAAACGGCCCGCCAAAGCAGGTAGAGAACGTGCTGGTAGGTTCTTTTACACCCTTTTCCGTACCGGCCACTTTGGCGGTATAACCGCTGATAAAGTGGTACAAGGCTTGGTCCGGGCTTAATTTGGAAATAGGCGGCATAACACCAAACGCATCACACGTTAAGAAAATGATGTTTTTGGGGTGTTCCGCACGTTTGGAGGGCACGGAGTTGCCGATAAATTCCAACGGATAGCAAGCGCGGGTATTTTCGGTCAGCGTGTCGTCGTCCAAATCCAACTTGCCGGTTTGGGGGTCAAAAACCACGTTTTCCAACACGGTGCCAAAGCGGTGGGTGGTGGAATAAATCTGCGGTTCCGCTTCTTCGCTCAAGCGGATTACTTTGGCATAGCAGCCGCCTTCAAAGTTAAAAATGCCGTCGGCATCCCAGCCGTGTTCGTCGTCGCCGATTAAGCCGCGGGTCATATCGGCAGACAGGGTGGTTTTACCCGTGCCGGAAAGGCCGAAGAAAATGGCGCTGTCGTGGTGGGTGCCCACGTTGGCGGAGCAGTGCATGGTCATAATGCCTTTCTGCGGGAGCAGATAGTTCATAATGGTAAACAACGCTTTTTTGTTTTCGCCGCCGTATTCGGAGCCAATCACCAACACCATTTTCTTTTCAATGTTAATCAAAATGGCGGTTTCGCTGACGGTGCCGTCGGTGGTGGGGTCCACTTTCATTTTGGGCAGGCAGATGAGCGTAAATTCCGGCACGAAGGATTTTAATTCTTCTTTGGCCGGTTCAATGAACATATTTTTTACAAATAAGTTCGTCCAAGCACATTCCGTAATGGCGCGTACTTTCAAGCGGGAAGCCTTGCTAGAGCCAACGTAAGCATCACGCACGAACAAATCTTTATCTTGCACATAAGCCTGTACTTTGGCAAAAATTTTGTCAAAATATTTAGGGTCAATGCCTTTGTTGCTTTTATTATAAAAAAGTTTACCTTCAATATCTTTGGTTTCAACAAAGTAGCGGTCATTGGGGCTGCGGCCGGTATGTTTACCGGTGCTTACGCACAAGGGGCCGCCATATACCAAGTTGGCTTCTTGACGTTTAACGGCTTCTTCATACAAGGCCGGGGTGGAGTAGTTCCAAAAAACGTTTTTATCCGTTTTAATCCCAGCGTTTTCCAGCCCAAAATCCGGCTTAAAAAAATCCGGCGTAGCTTCTTTTATGTTCATATTAATCCCTCTTTACTAATTTATCCCCGATTTTTATTTCGTTCGGAGCGGTTTTATCTACGGCCCAACGTATACGGCGTACACCTTCCGTCACGCTAGCCAAATCGGCGCAGAAACTAATGCGCAAATACCCGTCCATACCAAAGGCATTGCCGGGTACAACGGCCACAAGCGCTTTATCCAGCAAATACTGCGCCAGCGCCTGTGAATCCGCATTATAATAACTAAAATCTGCAAACGAGTAAAACGTGCCTTGCGGTTTAAGCACTTTTACATGGGGTATTTGGGCCAGTTCCTCTAGCAGCGCGTTGCGGTTTTCTTGCAGTACGCGGCACATTTCCCGCACGCAGGATTGGTCCCCATTTAGCGCGGCCGCGGCGGCGGTTTCGGAAAGGGAGCTATTGCAAGAGGTGCTTTGCGCCTGCATTTTGCCCATAGCGGCAATCAGCGCCGTATTGGCACTTACGGCCCACCCGATACGAAGCCCCGTTAAACCGTATAACTTGGATACCCCGTTAATAATAACCAAATTTTCCCCTTTGCCCGCAAAAGCACACGGGTTGGGAACAGCGGCGCCGTCAAAAACCAGTTCGCGGTAAATGTCGTCCATCACTAAAAAGATTTGTTCTTTTTCGGCAAATTCTACCATTTCGCGGATAAAATCTTCCGGGTAGATTTGGCCGGACGGATTGCACGGGCTGTTAATAATAATGGCTTTGGTAGCCGGAGTGACGGCTTGTTTGAGCTGGGCCGCGCTTACGCAAATCCCCGCTTGCGGGCGCACCACCACCGGCTTGCCGCCGGCCAAACGCACCATTTCCGGGTAGCTCACCCAATACGGGGCCGGGAAAATAACTTCGTCCCCCGGGTTGACTGCCGCCAATAAAAAGTTAAATAAGGCTTGTTTGGCTCCGGCGGAAATGATAATTTCTTGGGACGCGTATTGCCGCCCGTATTGCCTAAATGTATAGGATAAGGCGGCCTCTTTCATAGCCGGCGTTCCGGCAGACGGCGAATATTTTATTTTGCGGGAGGCGGCCTGCGCCTGCAACGCTTCCACCGCCGCTAACGGGGCCGGAAAAGTAGGCTCCCCCCCGCCCAAATGAATAATCGGCTCGCCCGCCGCTTTTAAGGCACGGGCGCGCGCATTAATTTTTAAGGTTGGGGAATCTCCAATCGTTCCGGCCAGTTTGCTTAAATCCAAAGACATATAAATCCTCTCTGCTTATTCTAGCATTTAATGCAGCTTTTTTTATTTCGTTTTTTCCGGCAAGGCTTCCAGGCGCCTCAGTAGCGGCTCTAACGCCTCTTCGCGTATGCACTCCACGCGGCCTTCATCACACGCCGCGACGCGCACCGGGTCCAACGGCAAACGCACCGCACAAGGGAAACCGAACTCCGCCGCCACCGCATCCGCGCGCGACGGCCCGAACAGCGCGGTATCGTGCCCGCACTCCGGGCATTTCAAATAGCTCATATTTTCCACATACCCCAGTAGCGGCACGTTCATCATGCGCGCCATTTTGACGGCTTTGGAAACTATCATATTGACCAACCCTTGCGGCGTGCCCACCACCACAATACCGCTTAACGGCAGGCTTTGAAACACGGTCAAGGTCACATCCCCGGTGCCTGGGGGCATATCCACAAATAAATAATCCTCATCTTTCCAAATTACATCTTTCCAAAATTGCAGTACCGTGCCCGTAATTAAAGAGCCGCGCCAGATGACCGGGTCCGTTTCTTTTTCCAACAGTAAGTTTAAGGACATTACGTCTATGCCACTATCGGAAGCCACCGGATAAATGCCGTTTTCGTCCCCCTCCGCCCGCGTTTTAATGCCAAACATTTTGGGGATAGACGGCCCCGTAATATCCGCATCCAACACGCCGGTTTGGTGCCCGCGGCGGGTCATTTCGCTAGCCAGTAAAGCCGTGACAAAGGATTTACCCACCCCGCCTTTGCCGCTCATCACGCCGATTACGTGCTTAATACGGCTTTGCGGATGCGGAGCCACTAAAAAACTTTCCGGTTTTTTATCGTCGCATTTTTGCGCGCAGTGGGCGCAATCGTGATTACAGTTTTCGCTCATTTTTCCCCCTCACAATAATTTTAAATCTTTGTCCGCTAATGCGCTAATTAAAAAACGTCCGTCCTGCAATCGTTTTAATTGCGCATAGGCGGCAGTATCATACTTTTTGGCGGTTCCTTCTTGAAAATAGAATTGGTGCGGCAAACGAGCCGTCACTTGATGAACCGGGATAACTAGCGGCTTATCCGTTTTGGCCCGGCCCGCCACGCCCCGCTCATCCACATACAGCATAACCTGTTTGACAGGCGCGTTTATACCAAACACATCTTGCTCAAAGGCATAGTTAATCTGCATATATTCCCCACTTAGCAAGGCCAGCGGGTCCAGCGGTGCCATTTGCAAATAGAAGGTCTGCGCATTTTTCAGCGCGTGCTGTGTATAAGCGGCATAACCGCCGAAGCAAAGCCCCAGCAAAAGAGTATAAAACAACAACAGTTTATTTCGCATATACGCTCCGTAGGGCCAGTAAAATAAGGCCCGAAGCCACAAGCAACGCCGCCTTTGCGGACAGGGCCGCGTTCAAGGTAAAGTAAAATAAAAATAGCCCGAACACTACTCCCGCCGTACCGAGGCTTTCCAGCACACGGTCGCGCAAGGTAAACCCGGTGTACATTAGTATAAGAGCCAAAACCGTCGGCCAATTTAAAAGTGCGGACAACACTACCGCCACCGCCGCCAACGCTATTTGTCTGCGGGTCCAGTTGCCTTTATGGGAAAATACAGCATAGACCGCCACACAGGCGGCCAAGGCGGCGTTCGCAGGATTGAGCCCATACCAACACATTTTGTTAAAAACGGTTTCACCCGCACAAATTGCGCACCACCAAATAAGCGCGTAAGCCAGCGGATACCAATTAAACTTGCGCTTCACAAACAGCCAAAGCGCCGCACCAAACGCGCAAAAGGCGGAAAGTGCCACGGCAAACTGGTTCCAGTTCCACTCCCAATCCACCTGGGCATACAAACTGCTGGCCGCCGCCGCACACCACAAAAAGCGGTTAAAGGGATTTCTAAAAAACGGATAAGAAATAGCCGCCACCGCCAGTACGCCCATCCAAACGGACACACCGGGGATATCCTTCAGCCGGAAGGCCAGTATAATTTGCCCGGCCAGGCCAATGAGTCCCCCTAACTGACGGCGCCACGCCCCGCGCAAGGGCGGCAAACCGGCGGATGTTTTTGCAAGCAGAACACCCGCGCCAAAAAACAGTACCCCGCGCCCTAAAACCGGGATAATGCCGGCTAATAAACGGTCGGCTATCCCCACCAAAAGACTCGCCGAAATCAGCGAGCCGATAAACAGCATAGCCCGCACCAAAAAAGGAACGGACACGGCTTCGCGGTGTTTTAAAAAGGTTTCGGCCTGCGCGCGCTTTTCAGAAGGTACTCCGCTTAAAATTTCACTCGTGTTCATTTTATTTCCTCCCGCGCGCTAAACCATAAGCGGTAACTGACGATTCCGCTCCCGACAAAAAGCAAACAATAAATAAGCAAACCAAAAGTGCGAAATCCCAACCATTGATCCAGATACGCACAGATAAGCCCCGTCAAGGCGAGCGCGTTCCAAGCAAAGAGCGCCGCGTCTTTTTTGTACCGAGCATAACACAGAAAAAAGCCTGCCAACACAAGTGCGACTAAATAATACCCCGCATTGGGGAAATTGAACACCTTTTCCGCCGAGAAACCGCCCCATACGGTGGCATAGACGCTCAACGGCATCCAAATAAAGCGTTTCAAACCCTCGCCCCAGTTTTTACAGGCGGGCAAAAATTCTACCAAAGCCCACGCCGTAAAATACACGCCCAAGGCCGCCCAGCAAAAGCCGTCCGTTAAAATTCCCCCTTGGAACGAGCCCCAATAAACCGTAACCACATACAGCGCAAACAAATACATCCATTTATTACGGGTCAGCCAACACAAGGGCAAAAGCAAAAGCGCCCACAGGCCAAAAAGCTCATACAAAAAAGCGCCCGTTTGATAAATCTGCCCAAACACCGCCAAAAAGGCCCCTATCATCACCGCCGCACCAAAGGCAAAACCTTGCCCCGGCCAAGTATCCAACTTTTTATAATACGCCCCAGCCCCGCACAGCACGAGCCCGATAAGCGGCAGGGATAGCCTTAAAATCAACCCCATTTCCTGCCAGTTAGCCGCAATAAAGCAGACAAACCCCGCCAATACAAATGCGCACCCCACCGCAAGTAAGCGCACGGAAAGCCAACGGCGCGTATTTTGCGGGCGCAAACGGTTCAGCAAATCCACATAAGTAGGCTGGGTTAAATAGCCTTGTTCCAGTAAAGAATCTAAAAGCGTTTTAGGTATCATATACCTGATTATACCAATTTTACCGTCTTACAAAACTGGTATAATATAAGAAAAAGAAGGTTTTTTGTATGGGAATTATTTTTACTTTTATAGCTGTTTTGCTTGCCGCACTGGCGCTAAACCTATTTGCCAACCGCGTTATTTTCCGCCCGATGAAAAAAGAATGGCCGCTGACCCTGCCGTGGGAAAAAGTGTTCATCCCCACCCGCGGCGGCAAAAAATTGCACGCGCTTTATCTGCCCGCCCAGAACGGGAAAGAAACACTTTTGTTCTTCCACGGGAAAGCCGGAAATGTGACTTATTTTGAAGATTTTGCCAAAACATACGCCAAATACGGCTACGGCATTTTGATTTTTGATTACCGCGGCTACGGCCTGAGCCAAGGGCGTCTGACCGAACAAAATATGTATCAAGACGGCGCCGCCGCCTTGGGCTACCTATTAAAAGAGAAAGAAATTACCCCGCAGAAAATTGTAATATGGGGTTATTCTTTGGGCAACGGCCCAGCCGTGCAAACCGCGGTGGATTTTAATATTCTCCCCTTAAAAGCGGTCATTTTGCAAAGTCCGTTTACCCACACGCCCGATATGGCGGCCTTTATTATTTTGCGCTCTTGGCGGCGCGGGCGCACGTTGCAACGCATTTTATCTGCCCTGTTTAAGCCGGTATTCTTTAATAAAAAATTTGATAATCTAAGTAAAATCCGCCGTATTCACGCCCCTTTATTGGTGGCGTATTCCCGCCAAGATACGGTTATCCCTTGGCAGATGAGCTGCGCACTGGCCGATAAAGCCAGCCGCACCGCCAAACGGTATTTTTCCCCGCGCGGCACCCACGAACAATTCCGTTGGGCAGAGCGCGCGGCAGTGGATTTTTTGAGTGGCAAAAAGAACCGTTCAACCCGCCCGCCAAAGCGCTAAAATTTCCACTTTTCCGGCATAAGGGCTAGTCCGGCGGCTGTTCCACCCGCCCCGCAAAGCGGCAATAAAGGATAACTAAAATCAAATGGGCTGAACGCCCTTGCAAAGAATGGCTCCCGCAAACTAAAGGGAATAAAGAACAACTAAAATGGGTTGCATTACGGTTTGCCGTGTGAGGAGCGTGCTTTTTTGGTATAATGGAAGAAAGAAACCCTTTTGGAGAGGTGTGTGAGTGGTTGAAACAGCAGGTCTCGAAAACCTGTAAACCGCAAGGTTTCGAGGGTTCAAATCCCTCCCTCTCCGTAGAAATCTAAAACCCCGCGCAAGCGGGGTTTTTGGTTTCTGCGGAAATATAAGGTGCGGCATAAACTGCTTTATGCCGCAGGGATTTGAAGCCCGCAGCGTTGTGTGAGTTTGAAGCCGTAGGCTGAAAGGCGAACACCGCGAGGGCGGGCCCGGGCAAAATTTCCGTCAGGAAATTTATGCAGGGCAAATTTCTCTCCCTCTCCGTAGAAATCTAAAACCCCGCGCAAGCGGGGTTTTTGATTTCTGTTGCCAACCTGATTTACAAAAACCCCCGGCTTAAACCGGGGGTTTTTTATTACCTTGCTAAATACTTTTTATTTCCAGCGTAAGCGGTAGGTTTCCGCCCAGAGCTGTGCTTCTTTTAAGGTGTTATCCACCATTTCTTGGTAAATAACAGGGGCTTCGCGCGGGTAAAGCCGGTGTAATTCTTGCATATTGTTAAAATAATCAAGAATAATTGCCCGTACGCCGCCTTCGTCATACAACGCCAGTTGGCGATTAATGTTGTGGAACATGACCTGATATTCCGGGTTGCCGTGGAACGGATGGATAATACCGGGGGCATCATTCTGCATTTCGCCCAAGCTGACGGGGTAAGGCTTGTGGTTGTTTTGGGATTTAATTTTTTTGCGCGTATAGATTTCTTTTAAGGTACTTTTGTTTACAATGTGGTGTACGCCGCGGTAGGTGGAAACGTCACGAATGTTGCGCCATTTTTTTTCGTAGCCTTTTGCCACGGCGCCGCGCTCATGAGACAGGCGCACCAGCTCTTTCAAATAGCGGTAGCTACCCCATAACGTGCTGGGGTTGCGCAAAATAGGCGTCTTAAACTCGGTAGAGATAACCACCTGCGGAACGGTAGTGGCGGGCCAGTATTTGTTTCTGAAAGTAGTATTGCGGAAATATACGTTGGTATAGTTCGGGGAATAGGTCTGTACTACTTTTTTGGCCAAGTTGGCAGAACTGGCGGGCGCTGTTATGTGGCGCGTAATGCGGGTGTTGCCGACATTGGCAACTTTACCTACGCGGTTGCCGGCAGAACGCAAAACCCTGTACGCATTTTGGGAAAAGACAGCGGTGTTGCTTAATAATAACGTGATGAGCAGAACTAGCAGTTTTTTCATACACACGCTCCTTTGCTTCTTTCCCTCATTGTAATAAATTTTTAGAATTTAGCAAGAAAAATTTTAGATTATTTTATAAAAATCCCCCAAAAACGCTTTTTTCCCGTCGGAAAATTTATTTTTACCGTCGGGCGTCTGTAATTATGCCGTTTTTACCGTCGGAGCGCACACAAAAATAAGAACAAAAACAAATGTCGGAATTTTTTTATATTATAACCCTTTTGGTATATGTTTTTGAACATAATTTGGGCCGGCACTGCGGTTAAAACGCGCAAGCGGACACAAAAAAGCGCCCCCATGCGCCTGGCAAAAGCCGGTGTTCATGGGCGGCGTGCTTATAGTATAGCAGGCTGATTGCGGTAAATCAAGCCCTATATAAAAAGGACCCCGCCACCGCGCATTTAAGCACTTACGGGCGGGGCCGTGGGCAACGGGGCCCAAATATAAAAGGCGTTATTCCAAATACTTTTTAAGCATTTGTTGCAAGGCTTGTTTGAGCGGCGCGGGGCTGACAACTTGAATGTTCGGAAGCCACCGCTGTATTTGCGGAAGCACCTGCATAAAATTGGCCGTCCGGCACGAAAGCACCAACGAGCCGTCTTTTTCCTCTTGTTCAATTTTTTGATACGGGAAAAACTCCACTTCCTTAAAATAAGCCGCCACCGCGCCGGAAACTTTTAGTTTAATTTTTATTTTTTGTTCCGTATCAAACCAAATATTGGGCGCTTGGGCCAGTTTTTCATCTATACCAAAGGGCGGGAATGTTTCGCTGTGGGTACGCACCTGTATAATGCGCCCGAGAGAGAACTTCATAAAAGTATTTACATTGTTGATAGCAATTAAATACCAGAACCCGTCAAACAGGGCAATTTTTAAGGGGCGCAGGCCGCGGCTCCACGCGCGTTTGGTTTGAGAGGTATAATGCACATCTATATATTGATGTTTCAAAATAGCCTGTTCCAGTTTATCCAGTACATTGGGCGAAATGGAGTGCCACATGCGCGGCATTTTTATAAAATAGACCGATTGCGCCTCGGGGCGGACGGCTTGTTCGCTCAAGCGTTTGAAACTGGCCTGCCATTGGGGGCCCAATGATTGCGCCAACTGGCCGGTAAGGGCTAGTAGGGCTTTATCGCGCGAGGACAGCGGCATTTTGCGCAAGGAAAACCCCTCCGCAAAGGTGTATCTGCCGGCGGCAAATTCCGATAGCGGAAATCCGGCGCGTTCCATTTCCAGCAAATCGCGTTGCAAGGTACGCACGGAAAACCCAAGGCTTTTGGCCTCTTGCGTGAGCGTAATGCGCCCTCTATCTAACTTATTAAGCAAATATAAAATGCGTGTAAACTTATGTAAGGTAGCGGATTTAATCATAGAATTATTATGTTTTTTTAGCTTTTCCTTGTCAACTATGTTATAATTTTCAAAGTGAAACTTGCGAATGTGTGATTTATTTTAGGAAGTTTGGCTTCGGGCCAAGCAGAGCTGACGGAGAACATCTGACGGCACTTTGGAATCCTCAAAATAATCGTATTGACACCTGTCCAATAGGGCAGGTGCGTCGGCGGTTATGTTGGTTATTCTAATGCCCAACCATAACACGCCGTTTTTTTATGCCTGCCTGAACTGCTCCCGCAAAGTTTTACGACACCAGACTTGTCGCCGTGGCCTGGTAAGATAGAATACAACCAGTAAATATTGGGATGGACCTGCACGGATAGTGTAAACAAAAAAGCATTTTCCGCGCAGAAACAAGCGTACTTCTGTTTATTTGACGGCGTTTCCAGGCGGATTACGCCAAAAACTTTATAGGGAAAAAGGAGATTATTATGTTGGACTCAGTATTATTTAAGGCAAGTTTGAAATTAACTAAGGCTATGGATAATGTGGCAGACGAAAACCTGCCTTATAAGATTGCAAATATCGTTAAAGTACATACAAAAGGGGCTACTATCGGGGCCTTATCGGGCGCCATACCGGGGATTGGCGGTGTGATTGCTTTTTTGACAGGTGCCGGATTTATTTGGGGAATGTACGCCCGTATAAATAAAGCGCTGGGCATTGAACTTTCGGAAAATATAATTAAAACCCTAGCTACCGGTATTATTGTTAATTTAGGGGCCAGTATTATTACACCTTTGGTGGCGGGGTCTGTTATATCTTTCATTCCGTTTGCGGGGAATATCGGGGCCATAGTGATAATAGGCGCAACGGTTTATGGGGCAACCATGGCAAGCGGTATTATATACCTTAAAATTATGACCCATATTTTTGAAGCAGGCGAAGACCCCAGCAGCCTTTCTGTGGGTGCGTTAAAAAGTATATCCAAAGATATTGTTAGTAGCTTTAATGCGGACGAATTTATGAAAAAAGCAAAGGAGGAATTCAAGCAAAAAAAAGATTCCGGCGAATTTGAAGAAGAAGATGATGAATACAAATTTGAAGAAGAAGACTGTGATAACGATGAAGAAGAAGATGATGATGACTATAATGACGATGACGAAGACGATGATGATGACAAATAGCTAAAACCGGGTTCTATCCTAACCTTTTTATAAGTTTAGGATAGTAAACACGTTTCAAATTTTCGGAAGCATAAAATATAATTAAAGGAGCAAAAAATGTCCTCAAGTAAAGAGTTAGGTTGTGGGTCATTATTGATAGGGTTTGCGGTAGCTTTTGTAATATTTTTAATTTTTCCGCCTAGTTTTTTAGTAAGCATTCCGTTGATAGGCGGCCTACTGTTTAAGGGCTTGTTCACAGCCACTATGAAAGGTGTTGCCCACGGCGTGGAAGAATACAAATCCAAGAAGTAGAGGAGGAGCTACGGCCGTTTGTGTTTTATAGAGCAAAAGGAAATGATGTAAAATTTATTCCCTTTTGTGGGTTTTGAAAACCACCGGATGGGTTGGTGGAGCGCGGGATTTTACCGCAGACAAGAAAACTCCTTGTGTGTTTAATTACCTGTTAATTTCAGATAATTCACACAAGGAGTTTTTTATTCCCCCCCTAAAAGTTGCCGGAAAATGATTTGCGCTATTCAGTATAGGGTCAAATTCCGGGGCCGCAACTTGCACTTTTTAGCTTCCGCAAACCCGCACCCTAGGCCGCATACCCCATAAACCGCAAGCCGCACATCAGGCCACAAACTGCCACACTAAAACCAAACCGCCACGGTAAAATCGGGCCGCACACCAAACCGCAAACCACGGTAAAACCAAGCCACAAGACTAAAACCCTAGGCCGCATACCCCATAAACCGCAAGCCGCACATCAAGCCGCAAACTGCCACACTAAAACCAGGCCGCGCGCCCCATAAACCGCGGTTTATTTTTGCTTTTTATTATCCACATACACCGGCAAATGGTAGGCCTCAACCAAGCGGTCGGTTTCTTCTATCACGGCGTCGTATATTGTTTGCAGGGCATCAAAAACCGCGCCAATATCCTCTTGCCACAGCTTAATGGTTTCCTCCGTCAACGCAGTACAATCCGGCGTGGTTAAACGCAAGCAAACCGGGGTGAAATCCTTAGCGGCGCGGGTTTGCAGGCGCTCTTTTATTTGGCTTATTTTTTGGGGCAAATCCGGCTGTTTGAGCAAGCCAAAAGCCTGTTCCAAATAGGCCACACTCTTTTGGAGGGCGTTTTCCAATATAGTTTCCAGCCGTTCTTTGGTTAAGGTGCATACGCAATCCGAAAGGCTTTTTGGGGTATCCAACACCTCATCCAACTCGCCGTAAAATTGCTTGTAAAGCTCCGCTATAAAATCTTTATCAATAACCAGCGGTTCCGGCGGCAACGCATTTTGTATCTTGCGCATATACTCTTTGCTAGTTGCGTCTATGGTTTCCTCTTTGCTTTGCAGTACCCTGTTTGTATCTTCCAAAAGGTGGCTCAAATGCCCCGAAAAATACCCCGCCATGGCGCGCAGATAATATGCGTCATCATTTTTAGGATAGGCCCGCACACTACTTTGGGCATCCCGATAGGCGGCTTCGTAGGCTTCCTGTTCCAAACGAATCCGCCCGCGCATCAAATAGCATAGCCCAAGTTCGCTAGGCATAAGCAAATAACCATAACGTAAGGCTTGTGTGAAAGGGAACGTTTCCGGTTTGTTTTGGACCAAGGCCACCGAACCTTGCAGAAAATAAAGAAAAGCCTTGTGGCGGGCATCTAACTGGTTTTTATGCTCAAAGGCTTGTTTTACATAGCGTTTGAGAAGTGAAACTTTTTGGGTGATAAAATAATAAGTAGCTTTTTGTAAGTCCAAAAAAGCGGCCGTTGCCACCAGTTTTTTCATTTCTTTTAATAGGGCTTTGGCCTGCTCAAATTGTTCTAATTCTAAGTGGCTGTCAAAAGCCTGTTCTAAAGCCTCTAACGACGGTTGCCGCTTATATTCAGCCAAGGCCAAGGTTAGGGCCTCTTTGTTTTTATCGTTATTGCTAAACCAGCGGGCTTGCTGTAAAAGCGGCGTGAACCCTTGCAACCACGACGGCGTTGGTTGCGGAATGGTACAATGCGGCAAGTGGGAAGTTTCTTTTTCGTTCATGGGATTCTCCTTAGTAGCGCGCACAAATGGCCCCCGTTTGGCAAAATTGCGCGGGCATAAAGGCCAAATGGCGACGTTTTTGGATGTATAAATTACCCCTGTTTAGCAAAATTGCGCGGGGCGGGTTTATGCCAAAAACACTACTTATAATTAGAGTATAATCTGCCACTACGACAAATGTTGTGTCGGGTAATTTTTAATCAGCGGAAAGCGGGGTAAGGTTCTTCCGTTGGCTAATTTATAGTTTACAGGTGGTGCGGGGTGATTTTTAATTAGAGGAAAGCGAGTACCGCCCCCGCCCGCGCTTGCGTGATAGCCGGTTTGTAATAAAAACATTGTTATTATATTTAGCAATTTTGAGCTTGACAAATTTATCTAAATCCCCTAGAATATATGCAAGCCCCTTATGCCCGGGTACGCCCGGGATGTTAGTAGGGGCGCTTTTATTGGCCCTGACAACATCCTCTTTATTAGTTATCCTATCTGTATTGGAGCCCTGCCCGTAAGTGCTTAAATGCGCGGTGGCAGGGTTCCTTTTTTATTGCTAAGCAACTTTATACTTCCAGGAAATCTAAAACGCGGGGATTTTTTCAAACAAAAACCCGCTTATTCTAGGCGTGAGCGGAGGGAGGAATACTGCCATACACGCGCGGTAGCGCGGAGGGAGCCGACCGACCGAACAACAACGAATAAGCGGGTTTTAGGAAGAAAAATACGGAGAGGGAGGGATTCGCCCTGCATAAATTTCCTGACGGAAATTTTGCCCGGGCCCGCCCTCGCGGTGTTCGCCTTTCAGCCTACGGCTTCAAACTCACACAACGCTGCGGGCTTCAAATCTCTACGCAACACCAAGCAGTTGGTGTTGCTCCACTCTCCCGGAAATCAAAAACCCCGCTTACGCGGGGTTTTAGATTTCCACGGAGTGTGTAGTTTGCTCAGCAATATGCTGTTAGTTTTTTGTGCCAAATTCCCTGATATGCAGGGAAAATACAGGGAAAATGTTAATTTTTAGGGTTTTTTGAGCTATTTTTTGCCCTGTTTCCCCTATACAACTTGTATAAATTCCCTAAAAACAAAACAGGGAATTAATAGAAAATTTAGCCAAAAATTCTTAATTCCAACTCTGTTTTCAGGGATTTATAATTGTTGTAATTTAAATGCCTTGAATAAGAGGTAAAATCTTTCAATTTTGCTTTGGAAGAATTAAAGCCAATGTGGACTAGAAAAATGCCAAGACTCCTTGTGAGGTTTGCTAGTACATTCGCTTGCTGTAGGCAATAGTAAAAGGGATTAGATTAATTTCTAGCCCCTATTTATATAGGCATCTAGTGCTTCCAGTAATCCACATGTGCTACAGATTTCCGTCTTGTTATCCTTCCGGCTTATAGCAGGGTAACCTACCATGTATCGGCCACAGTTTGGGCATTTTCGGCGTGTCTTGGGCATATTTAACCTCGGTTGGTATGTAGATAGGTCATTACCGCGTAAACATTTTTTATGCGCTCTGCGGTGCAATCCAATCCATACAAGCTCCCCATTATCAGGTTTTGGTCCGATGTGGCAATACCGTCCTTGGCGTCCTTTACTCTTTCGTTTAGGTCCTTTACCAACCCCTGCAATACTTCATAGGAATGTTTGATTACTTCTAATTTCTCTTTTTCGGTCATATTACGCTGTTCTCCGTTTATTTTTTTTATTACCAAACACATTTAATAATTGTTCTTGTGCTGTGGTATTTGGCTCGCAGGTTTCAAAGTTGCTAAAGAACTCCCACGCGCCATCATTTTTCCGAATGTAGGTACTTGCCTTAGTGGGAGTATCAAAACGGCCTATATGTCTGAGGTCTATGCTATTCCCAATCTTATCTTCTGCGTGTACGGTATATGTCCAACTAACGCATTTTAATCCGTTTATTTTATCTTCCGGCATATATCCTCTCCTGGCACCACTCCCAATTTATTTCCATTATCCCAGTCCACCATAATGGTCCCGATATCGTCCACTCCGGTTACAGTGCCTTATATCCCTATGGGCGGAGCTTGTACATCATCCATTTTTATCAACTCCACCCTAGTCCCTTTGGGATAATTAATCCGAAGCATTCCAACGGTTGCCCGAAGTGCATCTTTCGCTATTTTGTCTGCCATTCAAATATCTCCTTGTGGAAAAATACATAACCGCTAATTGGGTACTCCGTAATGGCCATAGCTAAACCGGAAAGGGATTTATAACACTTCCCTTCCCAATACAAACCGTCTGATTTTACTTCTATTGGCAGGTCTTTTCCCTTAAACTTTTTAATGAATGTGGTTCCAATGGCTGGTAATCTGGAAGTATTGGGCTTTTTAAGTATGGTGGGGTTGGCAATTACACTCTCTAAAGAGGCTTTAATGGGAGTGGCTTTGGCGGCGCAACTGACGCTTTTTTGTTCTTTTTTAGAAACCCCGACTTTACACGCGCAAACCGCTATCTTTTTAGGGGTTTTAGTGACTTTTTTCTTCATGATTTCTCTCCTATAAGTTTTAGGTTTTACCGAGGCGGTTTCCCTCGTATGTACATATACGCTCTTATAGGGGATAGAAGTCAAGTAAATATGAAAAATATAGCGACAACATGTCGTCGTGTGAATTTGATAGGATAATGGTTGGTAAGTTAAAGAAAAAAGGACATATTATGACTAAACGAACTGGTGATGCAAGATTCCCGAGCACTAAATATAAAACTTCACAGCATTGTGTTGCCTATTTGGATTTTTTGGGCGGGGCTGACATCATACTTCACGATGATCAAGATAAGCATTTAAACATTATAAACATGATCTTTGAAGATGCGTTAAATGAATCTAAAATGATCACAAATGATATTTTTGTAAAGATATTCTCTGATAATATTTTATTGGCCATACCAACGAATGATGGTGATAGAGAACAAAAAATAGGAAATATAATCAATCTTGTGAGCAACTTTGTTCATCAATCGGCAGATAATGGCTATTTAATACGCGGGGCTGTAACAGAAGGTGATTTCTTCCACAATAATATTATTGTTTACGGAAAAGCTCTTGTGGAAGTAGTCAAAATGGAAGAAAAGTTTGCTATCTATCCAAGAGTTATTGTTCAAAAAGACATTGCCAAATGTTTTCCTCAATACTTTTACCCTTGTGCGGATGGTTGGGATGCAGTGAATTATTCTGTTTTTGAGATGGGATTTGATTCCGTTAATTTAAAGCATACGCTTCTATCCCAACTCACCGCTAAAAAAGCCGATGAAAAAGTGAAACAAAAAATAATGTTTGCGATAACAGATTTTAATTTTATCAATGTTCCCATGCGTAAAATTAGGGCTTTAAGTCACGAGATTATTACTCCTGAAGAAGTAAAAAATGCCTTAAAATAGGCTCCCTATAAAAATCTTGAGTCTTATCCTATCTTTGTAAATACACCCTCAAAATCCATTTGAGGATAAATTTCGGGGCTTATGCATGCGGAATTGACCTTGACTAGTATTGTGGTAGTTATGCATAGTGTATTATGAAACACGAAAAAGTCGCTTTATGGCTCAAAACTTTATAAAATACAAATAATGACCCATTCGATTTTTACATCTAAAGAACTGCAATTGAATAGAATTTACAATGTGGACTGTTTGAAGTTAATGTCCAACATGAAGGCCGGTTCTATCGATTTGATTTTTGCTGACCCACCGTACAATTTAAGTAAAAGTGATTTGGCTCTAAATTTTGTTAAAACTGGTGGTAAACAACTCTCGACAAATAAGGGTGAGTGGGATTTCTTTACACCAGATTCATTCGAAAAATTTAATAAGCAATGGCTTGAGGAGTCTTTCCGCATATTAAGACCTGGCGGAGCTATTTGGGTATCCGGAACGTACCATAATATTTATCAAATTGGGTTCCTAATGAAAAAAATAGGGTTTGAAATCCTTAATGAAATTATTTGGTATAAAGTCGACGCTACTCCGAATTTATCCTGTACTCGCTTCGTAGCCGACCACGAAAACTTTATTTGGGCCCGTAAATCGAAAGGAAATACGTTTAACTACCAAGAGATGAAGAAATTAAATGGTGGAACTCAAATGCGGTCTACTTGGATGAGTCCCAAACGTCTAGATGATACGAGAATACATCCGACACAAAAACCATGTTGGATTTTGGAGAGGATCATTCGCGCAACAACTAATCCCAAGGATATTGTATTTGATCCTTTTATGGGATCGGCAACCACGGCTGTCGTGGCCAAGAAATTAAATCGCAACTTTATAGGCGCAGAGAAGAATAAAGAATATTTTCAACTGGCCCAAAAACGAATTTTATGCACCAACTAATATTAGGCGACTCTTTTAAACTTTTAGACACTTTACGCACGCAAGTGGACTGTATTATTGCGGATCCGCCGTACAATACTGCTAATAAAAATACAAAAATTCTAAAAGGACGGAAGGCGCGATCTTCTGATTTCGGCTCATGGGATTATTTTTCTGACGATGAATATGTGGCTTTTATGAACGAATGGATTAGTAAAACACCTCGTATCTTAAAGCCAAATGGTAACCTCATAATTTTTTGTAAATTAGAATATGTCAGCATTATTAAACATATCTACGAACAACATGGATATAAACATCACGCAACCATGATCTGGCATAAGACAAATCCCGCACCACAAATTCGCAAAAATGGCTTTCTCTCGTCATGTGAAGCAATTTTGTGGGCATCTCTAGGGTTTGATGATTCAAAGATCTCCTATACGTTTAATTTTTCCAAGCAAAACGAAATGCATAATTTTATTGAAACTCCTATTTGCATGGGAAAGGAACGTACTGCTCATCCGACACAAAAGCCAAAAAAAGTGTTGGAAAAACTTGTTAGAATTTTTTCTAATGAGGGCGATACTATCTTGGATCCATTTGCCGGAAGTGGAACTCTGACAGACGTATGCAACGATATGAACCGCAATTCTATATCCATCGAAAAGGATGCGGGTTATTTCGATATCGCACAGAAGCGTTTGGCTAGTATCTCGAAAATCAAGATAATTCGGAAACTTTAAGTTCTGTACAAGTAAGAGAATTCCAGTCAATACGGAATGCCTTCTTTTTCTTGTCGTGGGTGGCTAAAAATACCTTGGGGATATTGTTTTCGTATTTTTCGATATATGGACCGAAAATTTTTCTTATCTTCTCAAATTCAAATTCTTCGTTAGCGTATATCCAACACCCCTTAAAAGCACTATTCTGATGATGTCCATGTTTTAAGTATGATGCCCATTCGTGCTCTAATTCTAAGTTTTGAACGGTCCCACCTGAAAAAGTAAGCTTCACGTCAGGACCACCTGAGGAAATGACCGTGACATCTTGAACATCTTTTCCGTCAATTTGGAACTGCTTATTCCAATGTAAATATTGGCTGAGAAATACACTGAACTCATCTTCTTTTTTATAAGAATCTGGTACTTCCTGTTCGCAGTAATACTCTTGTAAATTTTTCCAACGATATGCTGATCGCCATTCAATGTTCTCGCTTTTATCAGAGAAAGAAGATAATGCTTCTTTAAGTGGAATAAGTTTGTACTCGTTTTTATCTTGATCCAAACATTTTTTAGTTTCTAAATCGATATTCAAAAGGATGGGTTTTTTGTCTTGCAAAGATTCAAAAGAGATAGCATAGAATTCATGCCAAGCATCATCTTCCGTAGGCAAAACAATAAGAGGATGAATATTAAATTGGTTCAGCTTCTTTCCTTCCCAAAAAGGGAAAAGAGAATACTGTAAAATATTATTTTTGGTCCCAACGAAATTATTTACTAATGCTCTCAAAAACATGACATCATTGGTTGAAATAAGCACGGCTTCTTTGGGAAAATTGGCATTATCTCTCGATAAAGGAAAATCCGGATGTCGTTCTAAAAAGATTTTAATATGTGCTTGAGTTTCTCTTAAATTCCTGAGCCAGTCTTCCCGTCTCAACAGTTCGGTTAAACGAGGATTTTGGGTTACACACGCTTCGTTTTTATAGTCCAAAGATATCTCGCCCTTGTCAATTGCATTTAAGATTCGCTGATCAAATCCTAATGCATAAGAACTTACAATTCGAGAGCCACGTCTAACAAAACATTTCCACGTTAATAGAGTTGATAAATTGCCACGTAAACCACCAAAATTTGTGTCATTGCCATATTTATAATCTTTTTTATCGCTACGAGATCTGGCAGTTTCATAGGCATTGATGGCTTCTGTTAGAGTGTTAGTATTAAACACGGTTTGTCTGTATTTGTTCCATACAGATAGAACTAAAAATAAAATGCGTTGGATATCGATTCTCATATTTTAATTGTAGCAAAAAATATTAAGATTGATGGAATTCCCGTATTTTTAAGACTCCCAATAAAATATGATAGGATATTTGTATATTTAAATTTAAACTGGCATGTCTCAAAAAGGTGCTCAATATGGAAAATATACCAAATATAAATGAAATTCTAACTTACTTGAAAGAAAAATCAGTGTACTTTAATAAATTATCAACTGATCAAAATTTCTTGTATCAGGAAGTGAATAATCTATCAAAAGAGCAGATAGAGTACATGATTAATCTATATGATAAAAGCGACAAGCCAGTTGTTATTTTAAGATTAGTATTATTAAAAGAACTCTCAAAAGGAAATAAGATTACATCAGATTTGATACAAACCATAAAAGATAAATTCAGAGCCAAAGATCTAGAATATTTTAAACCATATTTGAATAGTGACCAAATAACATCCATAGAAGAATACAATGACGACACCAACCCTTTTGGTAAATGGCCGGCTTTTAGAGTTTTATATGCTCTTGTGTATTACGGCGAATGGAAAAAGAAAGTAAGTAATTATTTAAAAATAATAGCCAATTATTTAAAATCTGAGCTTAATAAAAAAGACTACAAAGAACGCCTTATTGGTTTTGACGGCCCTCAAAACCAAGGTAACAAAGAGTTAAATTTAATAATTTATCCTGGTACATTTAAGAAATACCAGAAGGCGGTTTTTTATTATCTTGATATTATTGGTGGAAAATTATTTGCCGGATTAGGTACTGGAAATGAAAACCAAACAAATGTAGATATACCAAAAGAAATCTTACATAAAGAATTCGACGTCATTGAAAATGTTGTAGATGACTTTCGGAAATATACGGAAACTGAACATCATTTGAATGAAGCTCTCCATAACAAATCAAATATAGTAGATATCTCTAGCAAATATTGGTGCGCAGGAACTACTTGGGGGGAAGAAGGAGATAAGTTGGTCGAATTTAATCAGAATAAATGTTGGAAAATTGGTCACGATAAAAACGCCAACAATAAAGGAGCTAAGCAAGCATGGAAAAGTATGAAGGAAGTGAAAGCTGGCGATTTTATTGCCTTTAAGAGTTATGGAGGAAAAGATGATTTAACAATTAGGCAAATTTCAAAAATTACAGGGAAGGATGAAGAAAAAGGCGAAATATACTTTGAAAAAATTTCCGATGAAAAACTCTTTAAAGGTCGGGGGCTAAAAAATGGAACGACAGGCTGGTTTGGAACTTTGTTTCAGATAACGGATCCTAAGGCAATAGAAACTATTTTTGGAGAGAGCGTATTTATGTTAAAAGATCAGACGGTTTCCTTAGCAAAGGAATTAGCAAAGTTGCTTAAAGAATCAAAGAATATTATATTGCATGGCGCACCAGGAACAGGAAAAACTCATCTTGCCCAGCAAATTGCTGACGAAATGAAAGCGGAACGAAAATTCGTGCAGTTCCATCCAAGTTATGATTATACGGATTTCGTCGAGGGACTGCGTCCTGATGATAAAAGCAAAGAGAATGGGGAGCTCGGTTTTAGGCACGCTAATGGAGTGTTCAAAAATTTTTGTGCTGAAGCTATAAAAAATTCAGAAAATAGTACAAAAACTGATGAGAAACTTCGGAAAGAAAATTTAATAGACGAAGCTATAGATTCCTTCGTCAATGACGCCATCAACAAAAAGAAAAAATTAAAAATTACTAGAAATAGATTTTTTATTGAAGATATAGTAGGAGATCAAATTCTTATTTCTGTCCCTGACAATTTCAAGTATAAGGAATATAGGCTGCCTATATCTCGTTTGCGTAGCCTATTAATGGGCAATTCTCCCATCACGCGTGTGAAAGACGTAAAGGAGCTTTTTAACCGCAGCCGTGCAGAAGATTCTTATCTTCTGGCTATTTATAATGAAGTAAATGAAATATTAAAAAATCGATCATTGGCAACTGCCTCGAATGATATACCTCTCAAAGTCGAAGCAAAAGATTATGTTTTTATCATTGATGAGATTAACAGAGGCGATCTTTCTAAGATTTTTGGAGAATTGTTTTTTGCCGTTGAATCTTCTCATAGAGGAGAAAGAGTAATGACTCAGTATCAAAACCTTATAAAGGAAAATGATCCTTTTTATGAGGGTTTTTATATTCCTCAAAATGTCTACATCATCGGTACTATGAATGATATTGACCGCAGTGTGGAAAGTATGGATTTCGCCTTCCGGCGGAGATTTACTTTTGTTGAAATTACTGCTGATAAAACAGCCGATGCCATTTTAGAAAATATCGACCCAACAGAAAGAGAAAAATGTAAGAACATTATGAAAGGTTTAAACGATAAGATTAGCAAGATCAAAGAATTGGGATCTCCTGCTGATTATCACATTGGAGGAGCCTATTTCCTTAAACTAAAAGATGTGGACTATCAATATGACAAATTTTGGGAATATCATTTGAAGGGTTTATTGAAAGAATATTTCCGTGGCATGGAAGACCCTGAAAGATTACTAGCAGACCTTGAAAAGGAATATAACGAATTGATTTAGCATGACCAATAATTTGCGGACAACTGATAATAACTGTGGCAGGCTTTTGCTGACATGTAATGCGGATTCTGCGCAAATTGAGAACATATATAAAGACTTAACATATGTTGCCAATATTCCACTTAAAGAGCTTGCCAATAAAAATAGAGATCTACTCGTCTTTCCGAGGATGTTTTCTCCAGAGGAAGGGATAGATGAGGAACCTGTTTTTTATTTAAGTGGACCACTTCAAATTCCTGAAAATATCAAACTCGAAACCTTTAATATCATGGGATTTATTGGAGTAGGTAAAACACAACTCCAAATAAGATCTCGTTTTGAAACTGGCCCAGCAGACTTTTTCCTCTATTATCTGTTACAGGAGGTTTATTCCCTTAATTTGTTCGATTTAAAATTCTCTTCAGGGGAAGGATACTTCGACTTCTTACTATTTCTATTCCCACAATTTCTGAATAAAGCGTTACTACAAGGATTGTTTAAAACATATAGAACTTTTAGTAGGAACGATTCAAAGGTTAAGGGACCGATAGATATAAGTAGGCATATAAGGGCAAATACCCCGTTTCGCGGAAATATCGCATATAGTTGTAGAGAATTTTCTACAGACAATGATCTCACACAACTTATACGGCATACTATTGAGATAATAGAACTGAAAAAAGATGGAAAAAAGATTCTGTTTAGAAATGAACAAACACGACAAAATGTCAACACAATTATAACCGCAACACCAACTTATAATAAAAAGCAAAGAGATTTAATAATCAGGCAAAACATTAAGCCTTTTCAGCATCCATACTTTACCGAATATTACTTCTTACAAAAACTATGTCTCGCTATTTTACAAAATAAGAAATTACAATATGGAGATAATCCTAATAGAATTTATGGCATTTTGTTCGACGGAGCATGGTTATGGGAAGAATTTCTTGGGAAAAAATTGGGAAAACTTGGTTTTACGCATGCGCAAAACAAAATAAGAACTAATGGGATACATCTTTGGAAGGGCAAACAACTCTACCCCGATTTTTATAAGGGCCATCAGGAAGATAGCACTGTCATGGATGAAGAAAAAATAGTGCTTGATGCAAAGTATAAGAGAGCGGACTCGATTTCTAGCAAAGATGCCCACCAAATTGTTACTTATATGCACATTTTACCTGCGAACAATGGCGGTTTAGTTTATCCCTATCCGGAAAATGAAAATCCTAACGTGCGTGGCCCTTTTAAGATTTATGGGTTAGGAGGAAATGTATACGCGCTAGGTATGAAAATCCCTAATAACGCCGTGGATTACAGTGATTTCTGTAGCAAGATGAAAAACAGTGAGAAAGAATTTGAAATACAAATAGTTACGATTTTGAATAAAATTTAGTCTGTTTTCGTTTTGTAAATATTTCTTTAAAAGCCGCTCCTAATGGGGCGGTTTTTTCTTGCTTAAAAGCAATATCCGAAGTCTGGTTTTTCGGTTAGTGTGTACCATAAGGGTCCACTAAGAATATACACTTTTTTGCTTTTGCAGACACCGACGAGGAAGTATAAGAAAAAAACCCGCTCTCGACGGAGAACGGGTATATTTTGAAAAGTGCGCCCAACAGGAATCGAACTGCTAGATAGTCCTAACATTCATTTACTTGACTTTGCTCCCGATAGTAAGCAGTAATGTGTTACGGGCAATAACCCGTACATCACAAATACGGAGAAGTCAAAATGAAAAAACAAACCAAAAAATCTGTTGTAAAGAAACAACCTAAACCCGTCCAAAGAAAACCCGTCAAGACATTAGAAGTTTCCAGCCCAGCAGTAACCAAAGAATTCGCTCTAGTTCTTCAGAGTGAACAACCTACTGCCGGCAAAGCTACCCGTCAAGGACATTTACCCTTCCAACCTGGAGAGCTAATTACAAGACACTTTAAAGGGGCCGATATTGAGGTCAAGGTATTAAAGGATGGGTTTTTATATGCCGGCAAGGAGTATAAGAGTTTAACGGCAGTGGCTGTAGCTATTACCGGTTATTCGGTAAGTGGCCCGGCATTCTTTAAGGTGAAATAGGTTATGGCTTGTCATCTTGAAACATCTATAACAGGCGCATGGGATAGGTATGTAAAATTGCCTATTCCAACTATACGCAAGGTTTTACTTAACAAGTATATTGCTTGGTATAAGCAAACCCGAGAAAGTGGTATATCTCCCAAATATGTGTTAAAGCGCATAGAACAGGCTCAAAAGGGTTTTAATCAGCCCCACCGAAAACTCTATTTCAAAGTAGGTACAAAACTCATACGTTCCTATAAAGGGACAAAATATGAGGTTTTAGTAGTTGATGCGGGGTTCCTTTACAAAGGGGCTATATACAAGAGTCTTTCAGCTATAGCCCAACTAATTACCGGAGCTCATTGGAACGGTAAAGTGTTCTTTGGAGGCAGTAAATATGGCCGAGGAACATAAGATATTGCGTTGTGCGATCTATACCCGCAAATCCACAGAAGAGGGCTTAGAGTTGCAATTTAACAGTTTACAGGCCCAAAGGGAGGCCTGTGAGGCATATATAAAAAGTCAAAAGCATGAAGGTTGGAAATTGGTACCTACTGAATATGATGATGGGGGTTACTCCGGTGGTAATTTAAATCGGCCGGCTTTACAACGTTTACTTAAAGATATAGCAGATGGGCTAATAGATATCATTGTGGTATATAAGATAGACAGATTGACCCGTAGTTTACATGATTTTAGCAAGATAGTAGATGTATTAGAGGAACGGAACGCATCTTTTGTGTCTATTACACAACATTTTAATACGAGTAGCAGTATGGGGCGATTAACCCTAAATATGTTATTATCCTTTGCCCAATTTGAACGGGAGATAACAGGGGAACGATTAAGGGATAAGATAGCAGCGAGTAAGAAGAAGGGGATGTGGATGGGAGGGACCCCACCTATGGGTTATAAGCGCAAAGATAAGAAACTTTATCCGGATGAACCCCAGTCGGCAAAAATACAGCTTATATTTGATAAATACAACGAATTAAAAAGTGTACAACGGCTAAAAAAATACTTAGATAGCCAACATATCTACAGCCAGCATGATAGACCGCTTTCTGTAGGGAATTTATACCGCATTTTGCAAAATAGGGCTTATATAGGGGAAGTACCACACAAGGGGGTATGGTATAAGGGTGAACACAAAGGAATTATTGAAATAGGGGTATTTCATAAAGCGCAGGATACCCTACAGGAGCATAGAATTGATAGACAACGATATGAACCACAAAAGAGTTTATTATGCGGTAAACTGTATGATGATAAGGGTAATAGGATGAGCCCTTGTTGGAGTACTGGTAGTAAAGGCAAGAAGTACCGATATTACGTTAGCCAGGCAGTTATTAAGTGCAAGAGCGACAAAATAGGGAAAGTGAGTAAAATATCCCTACTGGAGATAGAAACATTTATAGATAAGTGGTTTAACAAGCAATTTAAAGAGGATAAATCGGTGTTTGCTAATTTATTAAAAAGTTATAGTGTGAATGACACCAAGCAGATATTAAACAGCATACAAAACAAAACTATAGACCAAGAGACACAAAGGATATTACTAGGACGAGTGGATTTATTGCCCGAAGAAATTACACTTACCATCTATCAGGAGCAGTTATGCGAATATATCCGTTCACTCTACGAAAATAGACCTATTAAAGAACTGTTTAAGGAATCCCTCAAAACATCTCTTGTGTTCCATGTTAAATACCATATAGCAGTCATAGACAACGGAGCCAAAGCCATTGTAGGCGAAAGGATAGAAAAGAACACCAATAAAACCTTGGTTCAATTACTCCTCCAAGCATTCAATATTAGCCATGATATACTGCAGGGGAAACAAGTTAAAGATCTATGCGAGAAATATCAACTGACAGATAGGTATATGAGAAAGATTTTGACTCTTAGATTTTTACCTGCCAAGGTAATTCTTAGTATTTTAGATGGTACACAAGGACGAGAGATAACAGCTAAACAGTTATTTGAACAGGCCAGTCAACATAAATAGATACAGTATCAGCTCTAGGTAAAAGGCTACTGCCAACATGCGGTAGCCTTTAAGTTTCGGAACTGCGAAAACGAAATTTTGAGCATGGGCGGAAGAAATTCTTGAAATAAACGGGGAAACGGAAAACGAGCATTTAAGATTGAAGTAAAATAAAAAATCCACGACGAGAAAAAAGTTCATCGTGGATTATATCTAATTAATTTACACTAGAGAACGGAGAGGGAGGGATTCGAACCCTCGATACGGGAATTAACCCGTATAACGGTTTAGCAAACCGCCGCTTTCGGCCTCTCAGCCACCTCTCCAAAATTTGCGCTAACAGTAAAATACCGTCAACAGTTATATTATAACAAAATTTTTAAGGTTTGTGTTATAACATTACGCCTCATGTTAAAAGCTCTTTTTTAAGCCTTCCGGCAAGGCGGAAAAGGTCTGCCCGGTCAGCGCCGTCCATTTTTTGCCACTGCAAATCCAATGCCCGGGGATGACGGCTTCCGTCACTTTATCATAGTTGAGGGCCGGTTCCGCGCCGCTTATGCGGGCCGCGGTTTCATATATAAACGCGGCAACGCGCATCAGCCATTGGGGGGCGCTGGGCATAAACGGTTTTTTTACTCCCATGGCCGCCGCCATTTGGGTAATAAAAGAATCCCAGGAATAAGTATGCTCGTCACACACAAAATAGGTTTCGCCGCCGGTGTCCGGCCGTTCGTACGCCGTCACTAACGCGCGCACTAAATCGTCCACATGCACAAAGCTGAAAAACCCGTCGCCGGACGTGTTGACCATCAGCCCGCGCTTGACCCACGCGGCTATTTTGGATACGCCGGAATCGTTTTTGCCGTACACAATCGGCGGGCGAATAATCGTCCATTTAATACCGGGTTTTAAGGTTTTGACGGCCTTTTCCCCCCCTAATTTGGTAATGCCGTAATCGGACACCGGCTTCGGCTCGTCGGTTTCCGTCCGGGGGTGGTTTTTATCTGCCGCGTAGCCGCTGGCCGCCAAGCTGGAAACGTGAACAAACGTTTTTAGGCCCGGCGTTTGGTTGGCCGCCGCCACCACATTTTGCGCGGCCACCACATTGGCGCGCTCAAAATCCGCCCGGGAAAATCCGAAAATGGCCGCCGCCAAATTAAATACGCCCTCACAGCCTTCCATGGCTTTTTGCAAGCTGGGCACATTATTATAATCCACCCGCACCACGCGCACAGCCGGGTTGGCCGGCTGCGTTTTAGGCTCCCGGCGCGAGGTAATGCGCACCTGAAAACCCGCCTGCAAAAGCGTATCCGTCAATTTGCGGCCGATAAAGCCGTTGCCGCCGGTAATTAAAACGGTCGGTTTCATTAATCCACCTTAATATCCAGGGTATCTTCCATCTTTTTTACGGCTTTTTTGGTGTGTTTCTGGATTTTTTCTTTGGTTTCTTTTACGCCTTCTTTATTTTCTTCCATTTCCTGATTGACGAAATTTTCGGCGCGGTCTGCCCGGCGGCGGACAAAGTCAAAATTAAATGTAAAACGGTTTAAGCCGCGTTTAATGTCCTCTTTGGTGGGGACTTCGCCATATTTTATTTTGTTAATAGGGGTCACGTTGTCTTTCTGCGGGAAATACCACAACAAAGAGCACATAATCATAACCACCAAAACAAAGGTAATCAACTTATTGAGCGACGGGAAGTTATACAACCCCAACATATTGCTGATGATAGACAATACCAAAATAACCCCGGTCCACATAGCCAACGTCACGCCCACAAAATACAGGCCCGCCGCATCATAATTGGGGTACAAAACCATTACCACAAAATAGCACATCAATAAAAACATAAAACGCTGCCAACCATTCATAATTATTTCTCCTGTTTGAATTCTACCGCCACAGTCAGTTCGTCCTTTTCGTAATACATAGGCAAGGGCGAAAAAGGCCCGGCGTTAATAACGGCAGAGGAAGCCGCAAAATCATAAGTATCATCCCCGGACGAACGCTGTACGGTCACATTTTTTACCTTGCCGTCCCGGGCAATAGAAAAAGCTACAAGCGCGGATAACACATTCCCCGCCGGACGGCGTTTTTCCCACTCAATCCATAAAGAGTTTCTAACCTGCGTGATGTACCACGGATAAGGGAAATTGGCAAAATCGGTTTGAATATTCCCGCCTTGAAATTCGCCCTCTTTGCTGGCTTGCAAAGAGTCATCTTTTCCGCCCTCGCCCTCCTCTAAAATGCTGGGGGCGGCCAACGGTGCGGGGGCGGGTTGCTTTTTGACCGCCTGCTTTTTGGCGGAAATTTCACTCTTGGACGCATACGCCTTTTTAACAGGCTTGGCGGCCGGCTGTTGGCTGGCGGTATCCGTCACGGCCGGGGCTTTTACCTCGGGCGCTTTGGGTTTTTGGGCGGGCGCGGGCGCTTTGGCTTCCTGCCCGGTGGTAGCCACCACCTTGCCACTGCCGATAAAATCTATCGTATAGGTGGCAGAGGGCTTTTTCCCGGCCGGAAGCATTACCAGGAAAATAAGCAAAAACAGTAAGGCGTGTACTCCGCCCGAATACGCAAGATAACGGTTCATTAGTTTTTAGATAAAACCCCAATACCCAGTTTGGCCGCGCCTAATTTTTTGGCGGTGTCAAACACGTCCACCACGGTTTGTATGGGCACTTCTTTATCCGCCTGGACTAAAATGGTTTTTTTATTGGCCTTGCCCATACGCAACACCAACTCCCGCTCCAATGCGGCGGGCGATATTTTTTTATCGGCCAGTAAAATCGCCCCGCTTTTAAGCACTTCTATACGGATGACGTCGTCCTCGGCCGTGGTATTAATGGCCTTAGCTTTGGGCAAATCCACGCTTAACTGCATTTGCACCAAAAGCGGGCTCATGACCATAAAAATAATCAGCAAAATCAGCGTAATATCAATAAACGGCACCATATTGATTTCCGCCATGACGGTTCTTTGTTTATGCGCCATTATTCTTGCACCCGGTTATAAATAATTTCGTCGGCAACGTTTTCCAATTCTTTAGAGAAAAAATTGGTTTTGCTCAAAAAATAGTTGTAGGCAATAACAGCCGGAATAGCCACAAACAACCCGGCCGCCGTGTTAATAAGCGCCTCGGCAATACCGGCCGCCACCACGGAGGCACCCGCCGCCGCGGCCGCGCTGGAGGCTAAATCCTTAAAAGCGTGCATAACGCCGATAACCGTGCCGAACAACCCGATAAACGGCGTAATACTGCCCAGCGTACCCAATACCGTCAAGCGGCTTTGCAGGCGGGTAATTTCCCAATCAATGACCGAGTTGGCAATTTCTTTTTGTTCTTCTTTCGTGCGGCCCCCCTCTTGCAGTAAACGCAAAATAAGGTTAGAGGCCGGGGTGTCTTTGGTAATTTCCTTGCGGCAGGCGTCTTCCACCTTGGGGAAGTTGGACGAGCGCAACGGGTGGCGGCAATAGGCAATCAGCTTGCGCGATACTCCCACCGCTTTACGCAGGCGCACCCAGCGTTCAAAAATAACGGAAAGGGAATACACCGATAACAACAATAACAAAATAAGCACCGGCCCGCCGGCGGAAAACAACTCACGCAAATTAGTCATACTGGACATTTCCATTTCTATAAGCTCCTTTTTCTTTTAGCCGCGCACGGCAAATATTATAAAAATCTGTATCAAAATGTTGGCCATAAGCCCGGCGGCCACATCATCAAAAACCACCCCAAAGGCATTTTCCATACGGTCAAACGTTTTTACCAACCACGGTTTTAAGGTGTCAAAAGTTCTAAACAATACAAACGCCGCCAACAAATACGGCCACTGCCGGGGCAAGAACATCATGGCGGTAAAATAACCGGCCACTTCGTCTATCACAATTTTGGGGTTATCGTGCCCGGTGTATCCCTTAAATTGTACTTTTTTACAAATATACACCGCAAATGCCCAAAAAGCCAGCAAAAAAATCAAATACAGCATACCGTCTTTGGGCAAAATATACATAAACGGCACCGCCAACAGCGTGCCCAAAAAACCTGCCCCCGTGTTTTTTTTGAACTTAAACACCAACGGCGGCAGATAGCTGATAAAAAACCCCGTAGCCAAACAATGTATTATTTTTTGCACGCGTTTATTCCCCACGATTTTTCCAACAATTCCCAATTATTTTTTAAGTAGGAAACCGCACTTATCCAGGTAATCACGGCGGCAATAGCCGTCATGGCGTACGGGAGCTGCTGCAACGTATAAAAAGTAATGGTAAAAAACCGCCGCGCACAGCCGGACGTCAGCCCGATTAAGTGGTATACATCCAACACAAAGAAAATCAGCCCCACGGTAGTCATTTGGATAACCGTTTTGAATTTTCCCCACCGTTCCGCCGCCATTACTTTGCCTTCCAACGCGGCAATTACGCGCAGGGTGGAAATCATCAGTTCGCGCAGTAAAATAAAAAATACGGCCCAAACCGGCACGTCCAATTCTTTAATGCCCACAAACGCAAACAACGCGGCAGATACCAAAATTTTATCCACAAACGGGTCCACAATGGCCCCAAACGGCGTAATGGTATTGGTTTGGCGGGCAATTTTTCCGTCCACCCAATCGGTAGACGCGGCCACAATAAAAATAAGGGTGGCTACCAAACGCGCCCAGGCAAACGGCATTAAAATAAACAGAAACATTACAATAGAAAGCGCCGCGCGGCTTAATGTAATTTTATTGGCTAACGTCATCATTTTTTAATAACCTCTTTGAATAAATTTTTGGCAAGCGGTTTATTTTTAACCGTTTGTTTCAAATCGGCCTGCGTTTTCATCAAGTCAGATTCTATAATAATAGACTGCGGGAAATAATCTTTTCCGTCCAACAACAAATAAAGGGTATATCCGGCGGATTTATCCTTGGGGAGCAGTTTTAATACAGTCCGCTGGGGCGTGGAATCAAACACGGTGGCTTGGTGCGCCTGCAACAAAGCCGTATAGTGGCCGAAATCAAACAATGCCTTATTGGGTTGTCCGTTCACCCACTCCGCCCACGGCATAGCGGTTATTTCTTTACCGGAAGCATCTAAAATGCGCAATACTTTTTTATCGGTGACGGCAGTTTGCTCCGTTTTTTCTTCGTCATTTAAGGTATCCAACCGCAACAGTTGCCCTTGGGCTTGGAAAAACAACTTGCCGTGCGAACGGCTGATAACCACTCCGTCATAAGAGGTGGTTTGCTCAAAATCCGTATTTAAGGTGGTTAATTTTTTATCCCATTTTGCAAACGCCTTTAGCGGGTCCGTTTGCGCCGCTTTTTGGGGAGCGGGAGCCGCGGTTTGCCCGGCGGCAGATTTTTCTTGGGCCACGGCCGCGGTTTGCCCGGCAGGGGTTATTGGGGCCACAGCCGTCCCCTGGGGGGCCGCCGTTTTTTGGCCGGCCGCCGGGGCATTTTTGTCAGCCCCAAACGCACCAACCGCTAAACCCAGCAATAAAAAACTACTTATAAACCGTTTCATATGTTTCTTCCTTATAGTTATGGTCATAGGGCGGATTTTCCAAATCCTCAATGCCGGCATCTATCAGCTCGTAGTTAATTTCCCAACGGTTAGAGCCCTCCGGCTTGGTAATATACCCTTTCATTTCAAGCACGCTTAAAATGTTGGTGGCGCGCGCGCTGGAGCCGAAATTGGCCTTTAACAAATCCTGCGATACGCGGCGGCGCTCTTTAATCAGGCGCAACGCCTGCAAAATTTCTTCCGCACTGGCGCCCAAACCGTCCTGCGGGCGGCCGCCGGGCTGTTGTTCGGCCACAATCTGCACCGGATAATCCGGCGCGCCTTGCGCCCTTAAAAAGTCCGCCACGGCATTGATTTCTTTTTCGGACACATACGCCCCCTGGATACGTAGCGGATTTTTGTCGGACGTGCTTTGATACAGCATATCCCCGCGGCCCAGTAAATCTTCCGCGCCGGTGCTATCCAAAATAACTTTAGAGTCTATGGACGAAGCCACCTGCAACGCAATACGGGAGGGCAAGTTGGCCTTAATCACCCCGGTAATTACCTTTACGGAAGGGCGCTGGGTACAAAGAATTAAGTGAATCCCCAACGCGCGGCCCATTTGAGCCAAACGCTGGATGGAGTCTTCAATAGAGGCTTTGGTTTGGAGCATGAGGTCGGCCATTTCGTCTATAATAACAAAAATATAGAACATTTTTTCTTCGCCGTTTTTCTCCGCCCACTGGTTGTAGCCTTCCATATTTTTCACTTTGGCAAGCTGCATAATTTTAAGGCGTTTTTCCATTACTTTTACTAACATCTGTAAGGATTTGGCCGCCCCTTGCGCGTCCGTCACCACGTCTACGTCGTCGCACGAGGTTTTGGGGTCATACAGGTATGGGATTCCCTCATACAAGGTCAACTCCACGCGCTTGGGGTCAATCATCAAAAATTTGGCCTGGTCCGGGCGGAGTTTGTAAATAATGGACATAATAATTGTATGCAAACAGATAGACTTACCGCTGTTGGTGGCCCCGGCAATTAAAATATGCGGCCATTTTTCCGCCACGGAACCGGCCGGTTGGCCGTCTGCATAGCGGCCCAACGCTATCGGAATAGCGGCTTTAGAGGCGGCATAGACGGAAGATTGCAAAATTTCTTTCATAGTCACCATGACGGGGCGGTCGTTGGGGATTTCAAACCCGACGGCATTTTTGCCCGGGATAGGTGCCTGTACGCGCAGGGAGCGGGCCTCCATACTGGCCTGAATATCCTGCGTGCGGGCCGTAATGGACGCAATCGTCACGCCGGGGTCCGGCTTGATTTCATAGCGTGTCACCACCGGCCCCGGGGATACCCCCGTGACACTGGCTTTAATATCAAAATTTTTAAGGGTTTGCTCCAGGCGTTTGGTGGCTTGGGTGATTTCTTCGTCCGTCGGGCCGACAATGCCGTTATTGACCGGGTCGTTTAACAAGTCCAAAGACGGCAGTTGAAAGGTTTTCGGGTCAAAAGGTTTGCGCTCGCCCTCCGGCTGGGTAGCAGGAACGGCGTTCGCTTCCACCGGGGCGGCAGAAGATTCGGCACGCATTTTTTCCGGACTGGGCAGTTTGATAATTTCCGCCACCGGGCGGCGGATTTCCGGCTTGGAATGGCGTTCTTCTTCCGGGGAGTCCGCGGATTTTTCGTCGTGCGTTTGGGCGGACGCGGCTTTGATTTCCTCTTTCCCGGTTTGTACTTTTTCTTTTAATTCGGCGCGGGCGTCTAGCCATTCGTTATAATCCGCGCGGATAAATTCGCCGGTTTTTTGCACAATTACGCCCCACGGAATAGCAAACAACATGTGCAGGCCCACCAATATCAGCGCCAGCGAAAACACGCCGGAGCCGAACGTGCCCGCAATTCCCTTAAACCACAAAAAGACCTCTTGCCCGAACTGCCCGCCGGAGATGTTGGATTTGGGCAACATGGAATGGAGCAAAGCTAACAGGCTGGCTCCCGCGCACAAGGTAGTGCCGCTGCCCAATAAAAAGAATAAAAAGGCGGCGCTTTTTTTCCGCACGCTTTGCACCAGCCAATACGCCAGGAAAAGCGGCAACAAAACAGACGTTTGACCAATATATTTGTATAGCTGGCCGGCCAGCGTATCCCCTAATACACCGCGCCCTACATTAAACCACAAAATACAAAAAAGCCAAACGCAAAGCGCCCCGCCCAAAATATACAGGGCAGACGGCACCCAGTTGGCGGTGGTGGCTTTTTTAGTTCTTTTTTTGGATTTTTTATATGTGGTTCTATATCTGACCATACCGTATATTTTACCAATTTTTAACCGCTTTGTAAGGTTTGGAAAATTCCCCTTATAAGGGGCCCGGTAAAACAAAAAACCCGGTGGCTGTTCGGGCTCACCGGGTGCATAAAAAAACGGCTATAATGTGGGAGGCAGTGGCGGTTGGGCCGCGGCAGGTGCCGGCATGGGAACCTGTACCAAAGCCACATTATAATTCAGCTCGTCCGCTTCCAGCGTAATTTTACCTTGGGCGAACAGCGTGCCCAGGGCCATATACAAAACAGAGCTGGGCAGTTGGAACGCTATTTTCAGCTTCCAGGAAGAAGCCGTTTTATGTTCCGCCAGGTATTGCAAAATCCGGGCGCAGGCCACTTGGATATTTTCGGCTATCGGATTCATACTTACGCCCGTTCAATGGCAAACAGCGCATCACCCTGTTTAATCGGCTTGCCGTTTTCCACCAATACTTTTTTAACAATACACGGGAAATCCGCGCGGACTTCGTTAAATACTTTCATGGCTTCAATCAGGCAAATCACTTCGCCTTTTTCCACCTTGGCGCCTTCTTTTACAAACGGCGGGGCGGACGGAGTGGACCCGCGGAAGAAAATACCCATCAGCGGGGATTTGATTACTTCTTTATATTGTTCCTGCGCGGGCACGGCCGGGTTGCCGCCTTGCGCGGCGGAAAAACCACCCGCATTGACGGGCACGGGCACCATGGCCGGTTTGGCTTTTACCAGGCGCAGATACAGGCCGTTCTGGTTATACTCAATGGTATCTAAAGAATTGTCCTGCATGAATCCGTAAAGTTGCTTTACGTCTGTCAAAATCGGGGATTCTTTAGCGGCCGTCTTTTTAACGGCGGCAGGAGCGTTCTTTTTGGCTGCTGTTTTTTTCATAAAGAAAATAACCTCGGTAATAAATATAAATTGCTTATGTATATTTTACATAATTTTACGGCCCAATGGCACGCTTGTTGCCTGCGCTATTGGGCAGAGTCCGGCAAAAGCTCCGGCTGTCGGGCGGTTTCCAGGCGTTTTATTTGCGCCGGAGTAATGGGCTGGCGCAAGCCGAACGTGCGCAGGGCTTCATACGCGGATATGGCAAAATTCAGGTTTTCCGCTACATCTTTGCGCACCACCCAGGTATTGACACCCACTACGCGGCCCGAATCTTTCAAAATTAACGGCCCGCCGCTGTTGCCGCTGTTTACAGCCGCATCCGTTTGTATCATATCGCGCCCGTGTTCGTCCCGGCGCAACGCGCTGATAATGCCCTCGTTCACGCTCCAACGGTATCCTTTCGGCTCGCCCAACGAGGCTACCGCGGCCCCGGTATAATACTGGGTGCGGTCCGGCTCTAACATGAGCCACGGGAAGTTTTCCCCCTCCAGTTTTAAGAGGGCCAAATCCCGCGCCTGATTGCGCGCCACTACGCGGGCATAACGCTTGGGGTACCCGGGGCCGTCCGGCGAATACTCCTTATCCCCATATAAAACCACTTGCACGTCCCGGGCTTTTTCTACCACATGGGCATTGGTCAGCAAATAGCCGTCCGCACTGATAAAAAAGGCCGAACCGCTGCTTTGGTCCCTGGAGTTTAAGACGGTAGCCACCGCTTTTAAGTAAGCGGTATAATCCGCATCCATGCGGGTTAAATCCGCTTGCGCGGCAGGGCTGGCAAATATCACGCGGTCCTCTTGCATTTGCTTGACTATCCGTTTAAGCAACTTGGTTAAAATTTGCTCGTAATTGTGGGTTAAATCTCCCCCAATCGCTTGGATTTGCAACGGGCTGAACAACCCCAGCGTATAAGTGGCTAAACCATCCGCCACATAGGTAGAGGCGGCAAAGCGGATTTTTTCTTTATCTTCTTCCTGATAGACCGCCACCGGGGCCCCGGTATGCGGATTACGCAACGTAATGCGTAAAACCGCATTTGCATACGGCAGGCGCCGGACACGCAAACGGCGCGGATTATAATATCCGTTTCCCTCGTGGCGCATATAAAAACGGCGTTCTTCTTCATAACGCGGGAAAAATTCCACCTCGGCCGTATAATCGTACCCCTTGCGTTGGCTGTACACATTGGCTTCCACGCGCTCAAACAGGGTGGAAAGCGCATCAGCCGCCGCCGCGGACAGGCCGTCATCTGTGCGAATCACAAACCGGCGGAAAGCAATAAATTCGTCACTTTCCACCCGGAAGAAATCCGGCACATATTTATCCTGCACCACCATCACACTCGCATTAATTTTGGGGGATACATCCGGCTGGCGGTACAAGCCGCGGCTGAATTTACCGTGGTAAGTACAACCGCCCAGCAACAAAACGGACATTAAAAGAGGTAAAATCTTCATGCGTATATTATAGCAAAAGCGCATACGCGGGCCGGATATAAAACCGCGCCAGACGGAAAATTATAAATTATTACAAAAAACCTCGGCCAAGAAAAGCCGAGGTCTTTTGATTTTTTCTGACAAAAAACTTAATATTTGAAGGTATCGTAGCGGAGGTTGCCTTCTTTATGCACTTCTTTATAGGCTTTGACAAGCGCTTTGTAATAGGCCGGGGCGTTGTCTTCCCCATAGTTCAACCATTCGCGAATTAAAAACATATCTTTTTCGTGGGCTTTTTCAAAGGCGGCCACGCGCGCATACGCATTTTTACCGGGGATGGTTTTGGTGTACGCATAAGAATCCAACAGTGCCTTATACTGCTCCACCGCTTTTGCAATTTCGGGCGCCGGGGTTTCCCCGCTCAACGCGGCCTCTTCTATTTGAGCCATTTGCGGCTTATAGTGGCGTTGGAAATTTTTAATATCTTTTTTGCTCACTTTATATTTGGCAACGCCGTAAATTTTATTGCGTTTGGCTTTGGCACGGGCCGGAGCCGCCTGCGGCATGGGCGCAACCATTTCTTCCGGCGCGCTTTGGGCCACGGCTTCATTACGGCGCTTTTGGGCCGCCCGGGCCTGTTTGCCCGCTTTGCCTGTGGGGCGCGCGGGAGCCGACGGAACAGCCGCTACGGCCGGCTGAACGGCCTTATCCTTTTGGGCGGGAGCGGCAAGCGCTTGCGGCTGTTGGTTGGAGCGCCGTTCTTTAGCGGCCCGGAGATTGGCCTGTTGGGCCTCTTGGCGGGCGGCTTGTTCTTCTTTTAACAGGCGCATATTTTCTTGTTGGCTATGCAACCGTTTTTTGGCCGCGCGAGCCATGCCGACGGTATCGTCCGGCAGCGTCAAGGTATCCGGCTCAAAAGAGGACTTATACCCCATTTGCCGCTTAAAAGTGCTATGGGCCACGTTTTCGTTGCGTTTATATTCCGCGCGGGCACGGCGGGCATCCTTTTTTTGATATTTTACCGCTTTGGGCAACACCGCGGACGGCGCTTCCTTTTGCTGTAAGGCTTTTACCACCTGCGTTTTGGCAGAAACCGCCTGCGCGGTTTGGTGGGCCGGGTCCGGCTTGAGGCCCAATTTATAGCGCAACGCCTGGGCTTGTGCCAAAAAATCCGCCTTGGCTTGGCAATCTGCGTGCAAATGGGTTTTATCTTTCTTTACTGCGGTGGTGCAGTGTTCGTCCACCGCCGCGCCGCAGACCGGGCAAAGCGGGCCGCGCGGGCCTTTTGCCAAAGCGGCCTCGCACGCGTGGCGCTCCTGCGCCTGCTTTTCAAAACCGATATCTTGGAGTTTAAGCCATTGGGCGTATACATTTTCGGCACATTCGGAGCCGCGCTCCACATAATACCCTTGGAAATAGACCGTCTTTTTAACATCCGCCTGCCCGCCGCAGAGGGTTTCTACATAAACAGGCTCTTGCGGAGTGTCTTGCCCCACCCCAAACTTGACTTGTTCCGCCGGTTTGTATTTAACGGGAAATTGCACGTTTAATTTTTTGAAAGAAACCTCTTGGGGAATTTTGGTATCCAACGCAAACCCGCCCCCTAAATTTATCTGTTTTTGGCTCTGCGCCGCCGACGGCAACACACCAAAAGCCAACAACCCGAACAAAAGCGTATATTTATGATTCATGGCTCACTCCTCAATAGGGTATATTTCCTTTAATAATATAAAATTTATTACCCGGTTGTACAAGGGCCCTTTGGCCCAGGCCCGCCTAGGCCCTTTGAAGGAGGCCCCGCCGGGATGTATTTTATCCCCCCACCGGCGCGGGGCAGACGCCCCCACACACGCGGAAACGGCGAGCAAGGCACGCAACCCGGAGCCGGGCGCCACAACACCGCCCACCACTCACGCAGGAACGGAAAGCGGGCAAGCCATGCGCCCAAACAAAGGCCGGGCCCCCATAGCAAAAGGCCCCGCCTAAAAAGCGGGGCCCTTTTTATTTTTGCATCGTGAAACTATTTCAGCAAGACTTTGCGGGATAAGCGCACTTTGCCGTTATTGTCAATTTCCACGCATTTTACTTCTACAATGTCGCCCAAGTGGAGGACATCTTCTACTTTGTTAATGCGTTTTTTGTCAATTTCGGAAATGTGCAACAATCCGTCCTTGCCGGGCAAAATTTCCACAAACGCGCCGAAAGGCTGAATGGAAACTACTTTACCCTTATAGATTTTGTTGAGTTCCGGCTCCGCCGTAATGGCATCCACTTCCGCTTTTGCTTGGTCTAAGCGGTCGCTGTTAGCGGCGGCAATGGTGACTGTACCGTCCTCGGCAATATCAATTTTGGCTTGGGTGGCATCCGTAATGCGTTTAATGTTTTTGCCGCCGGGGCCAATGAGCGCGCCGATTTTATCCACAGGAATGTGCATTTTGAAGATAATAGGCGCAAAGCGGGAGATGTTTTCTCTGGGGGCCGCGATGGTTTTTTCCATGTGGTCCATAATGAACATACGGCCGCGGGTGGCTTGGGCAATTGCTTGGCCCAAAACATCCAACGGAATACCGGTTTTCAGTTTAACGTCCATTTGGAACGCGGTAATACCCTTGCGGGAACCCGTCAGTTTGAAGTCCATATCGCCCAGGTGGTCTTCCAAGCCCATAATATCGGAAAGCACTACAAATTTATCCCCTTCCGAAATAGCACCCATGGCAATCCCGGAGCAGGCCGATTTCATCGGTACGCCGGCATCAAACAACGCCAAGGAGCCGCCGCAAACGCTGGCCATGGAAGAAGAACCGTTGGATTCGGTAATGTCGGACACTACGCGAATGGTGTACGGGAAGTCTTCTTCGCTCGGGAGCAAGGGCAGTAAAGCGCGGCGGGCCAATTCACCGTGGCCGATTTCGCGGCGGCCCGGGGAGCGGTCCGGCTTGCATTCACCCGTAGCAAAACCCGGGAAGTTGTAATGCAGCATAAAGCGTTCATAGGTGGTGTCGTCCAACCCTTCCACCATTTGTTGGTCGTCCGGCGTGCCCAATGTGGCAGACGCCAAAGATTGCGTTTGCCCGCGGGTAAACAACGCGGAACCGTGCGCACGCGGCAAGAAGCCCACCATGGAGCTTAACGGGCGGATTTCGTCCGGCTTGCGGCCGTCCACACGCACGCCTTCGTGCAAGACCATCGCGCGGGATTCTTCATACATAATGTTTTCCAGCGCAATACCCGCATACATGGCGGCATTATCGCCGTAAGTGGGGGTTAATTCTTCGGTAAAGGACGCTTTTAATTGGGCCACCTGCGTATCGCGCGTTTGCTTATCGGAAAACGCATGCAGGATTTGTTTGGCCGTTTCGCGGAATTTGCCGTTGGCCAGTTCCGCCACTTCTTGCGGGAGCTTTTCAACGACGTATTCAAATTTGGGTTTACCGGCCAATTCGCGCAGTTTTAACTGCACAGCGCACATTTTGTCAATTTCCGGCTTAGCGGCTTGCATAGCCTGGATGATGGCGCTTTCTTCCACTTCTTTCGCGCCACCTTCCACCATTAATAAACCTTGCGCGGAACCGGCAATAACCAGGTCCATATCGCAAGATTCTTCTTGTTCTTTGGTGGGGTTGATGACAAACTGGCCGTTAATGCGGCCTACGCGCACGGCGGCAACTGGTTCGTTAAACGGAATGGAGGAAATAACCAAAGCGGCGGAAGACGCGAGTACGGACAAAACATCCGCGTCGTGTTTATCGTCGCTGGAAATGACCATGGCCGTCACGTTGGTTTCGCAAGCGAAACCTTCCGGGAAAATCGGGCGCAGGGTGCGGTCAATAATGCGGGAAGAAAGGGTTTCTTTCTTGCTGGCGCGGCCTTCGCGCTTAAAAAACCCGCCTGGGATTTTACCGGCCGCGTAGGTTCTTTCCTTATAGTTTACCGTCAGGGGCATAAAGTCGGAAATACCGGGCTTTTGCTCCTTGGTGCAAACCGCGGTGGCCAGCACCATGGTTTCACCCAAGGTGGCCACGACGGCACCGTCGGACTGTTTGGCTACCAAACCCGTTTGCAGGGTAATTTTTTGGCCGCCAATTTCCACATCCACGGTTTGAATATCAAACTTATGGTTGAAATTTTGCATGAGAGATTATTTCCTCAATTTAAGTTCTTTGGTCACTTGAGTATATTTTTCAAAGTCGGATTTCTTCAAATAGGCGAGCAAGCGTTTGCGTTGGCCCACCAATTTGTTTAAGCCTCTTTCGCCCGCAAAGTCTTTCGGGTTGGCTTTCAAGTGGTTAGAAATATATTGGATGCGTTCCGTAATAAGCGCAATTTGTACGGCGGCAGAGCCGGTATCGTTGGCGCTGGTTTGGAATTTGCTGATGATGTCTTTTCTGTCTTGCATGGAAAGTACCATTTTTTTGTACACTTAGGCCGTTTGCTGCACAACCAAGCACTCTTTATCCGAAGGAGTACCGAGCCGGAGTAAGGGCCTTCTCCTATTTTTAATTTATACTTACTAAAGTACAGTTTAATTATAGCAAATTGATTTGTATTTGGGAAACCCTATAACAGGTTTTCTTTGGGGGCGGGGCCGTATTCGTTGGGTAAAGGGGAGCCTTCTTGCCCCCTTAACTGCTGGTAGTAAAACTGCCAGTTGCTAAAACGCCAATAATTAAGACAGCGCCGAAACGTAGCAGACCCACTATACCCCAAATCATGCCCGCGGCGAACCAATAGAGTCCACGACCCCACAAGCGCTACGGCACACACGCTGTACAGGGCAACTTGGTATTCATTTATCAACGCCAACGCCTGCTCCAACTTATGGGGTGGCAAGAACAGCATAATGATAATAGCAATAAAAACCGCAAACCCCGGGGCCCGGTGGCTGTAAACGTATTCTTTGCGGCTGGCGCGGCCGAACGGACACCAAAAAAGGACAAGGCTTTTAACTGCGTATTTTATACCATCTAAAATGATTTCCATAACATTATTGTAGCAAAATAAACCGTCAAACACAGAAAAGCCGCAACCCATTATCCGGGCCATGAAAAACCCTATAACCGGTTTTCTTTGGGGGCGGGGCCGTATTTGTTGGGTAAAGGGGAGCCTTCTTCCTTAAATAACCGGCGGTTAAACTGCCAGCCTTTGAACATCATACATTCGGACGAGTGCCACAACGTAGCAAACCAACCATACCCCAAATCATGCCCGCGGCGCACCAATACGCTATACGAAGCTACCACCACCCACACACAGCCGCCCACCAACACCCAGGTATAATTATTTGACAAAGTATCCCACAGGGCCGGGTTGCGGGCAGGCAAATACTTAAACGCCCCTACCACCAGCACCGCCAACGCAAGCGTGGTATGATTATAATAAGTATATTCTTTACGGCCGGCGCGGCCGAACGGATAAAAACACAAAAGCAGGCATTTGAGCGTGTAAAAAATAATATTTGCTATAAATGGCATAGTTTTAATTATAGCAAAAAGCAAGCGGATTTTATTGATAATTTATAGGGAAAGCCCCAAGTTGAACGCAACAAATTTGTCCACATTTTCCAACTCTAAATCAGCCAAGGTATGAAAATCACTAAACTCTTGGCTAATCCAAGCAAATTCTTTGCCGAGTTTATCATCTAAAACGGTTTGACGGATTTGCGTTTTCATAGGCTTTCCCCCTTTTGTAAATGTTGTTATATTTTATTGTAATAAGTCCGGGGCGGCTTCTCCAGGGCCGTTAGACCCAATTTTTACCTTTTTTAGACCTAACCTTTTTTCCGCCGGGGGCCCACGCTTTTTATAGGCCCAAAAGAACCAAGTTTTGTATACTGTTTGTATATGAGCGCTTTGGAAAAACTGATTACGCAAGCCGAACAAACCCACCGCCTGACCCGGGAAGAATTAATCACCTTACTGACAGACCCGCAGGCGGATACGCTTTTATTTGAGGCGGCGGACCGCGTACGCAAAGCCAACGTGGGGGACGGGATTTACCTGCGCGGGCTGATAGAATTTTCCAACTATTGCAAAAACAACTGCTGTTATTGCGGTATCCGGCGCGATAACTCCCACGCAGAGCGCTACCGCTTAACCCCGCAGAAAATTTTACAAACAGCCCGCCTGGCCCAAACCCTGGGCTACAAAACCGTCGTGCTTCAATCCGGCGAAGACCCTTGGTTTACGGCGGACAAAATGTGCGAAATAATCCGCCAAATCAAGCAATTAGGGCTGGTAATTACGTTAAGCATTGGCGAAAAAACGCGCGAAGAATACGCCGCCTACCGCCAAGCCGGGGCCCAGCGCTATTTACTGCGCATAGAAACCACCGACGTAAATTTATATGAAAAACTGGACCCCGGTATGCGTTGGCACCAACGCGCGAAGTGCCTGCAAGACTTAAAAGAATTAGGCTACGAGGTCGGCTCCGGCTCGTTAGTGGGTTTACCGGGGCAAACGGCGGAAAGTTTAGCGGATGATTTATTATTTTTTAAGCAAATCCCGGTGGATATGGCGGGAATCGGGCCGTTTATCCCCCACCCGCAAACGCCGTTAAAGGGCGAATCCACCGCCGGGCATTTTACCTTGTCCCTAAAAATGATGGCCCTTATGCGCCTTATTTTGCCGGACATCAACATCCCCGCCACAACCGCCATGGAAACTCTGCACCCGCAAGGGCGTATCATCGCCCTGCAAAGCGGGGCCAATGTGGTTATGCCCAACGTGACGGACGTCCGCTGGCGCAAGCGCTATGCGTTATACCCGGGTAAGATTTGCCTGGGTGAAGATGCCACCCAATGCCGCGGGTGCATAGAGGACAAAATAAACGCTATCGGGCGGCATATTGCCCACGCGCCCGGCTTTCATGGGGAATACCTCCAAATGCAAAAAAAATCCGCCCGGTAGCAGGCGGATTTTAAGGGCGCTTTCCATAACAAATTACCAATCTTTATAGGCCGCTAATAAATACATCAGCCGCTCTTTACTCCGGGATTTTTCCACCAATATTTGCCGTTTGGCCGGGTTTATAATGCACAAGCCTTGGCCGCAGGTATTAAACAAATACATCCGCGGGCATTGTTTGCCGTTGCAATTAAGGTATTCACTGCGGCCAATCGGCACAATATCTTTTTGGTAGGCGGTGGCAATTTCTTCCTCTAAAAACGCCTGGTCAATCGCGTTGGCAAAGGCTTTGGCATACGGGCACCCGCGCAGAGAAAGCGTAAAAACGTGCTTTTTGGGCCCTTGCAAATATTGGCTAAATTCGCTGTTGTTTTCAATAGAGTCATACACTTCCTGGGGAATATTTTTTACTTTTCCGCCCCCCAGCAAAGCCCCTTTCAAGTCCCCCTTGGCAAGTGCCGGGTTTTCAACCGGTACTTTATCCGGGAATAACATAAACAGCCCGGCCGTCAGCACGCATAAAAACAGGAAATACGCCATAAAAGAAGCGCCTTTATGATTCATAAAAAACCTCACCATTTAATATGCGTATATTTTAGCACAAAAACGCTTTTTATCCACGCACAATAAAAAACCCGCCCGGTAGCAGGCGGATTTTTTTACTCCTTTCAAAACACACAAATTACCAGTTTTTATAGTGCTTTAGTAAAGGGATAATGCCCGAGCTTCGCTGGGAATTATCCACTACTATTTGGCGTTGTGCCGGGTTAATAATGCATATCCCTTCGCCGCACGTTTCAAGTAAATAGGATTTAGGGCACTCGGCGCCCCCCTTACACCATATCATTTCGGAGTGGCCCACCCGGATAATATCCTTGTGGTACACGGAGGCAATTTCCGGGTCCGAAAATGCCGAGTTTAACGCTTTGATAAAGGCTCTGGCGTACGGGCAACCGCTCGGCAAAACCGCAAAAACGCGCTTTTGGGACCCGCGCAAATATTGGCTGTAATCCGAGTTCAGCGCCATAGAATCATACACGCTCTGCGGGATTTCTTTTACCTGCACCTCCCTAAATAGCGCGGAATCGGCCATATCGGCCCCCAACATTTCCTGTTGGAATTTGGATACCATCGCGTTTTGTGCTTCCGGGGGCAACATGCCTTTGGTTAGCGGCAAGCCGCCCTTCCCCAGGTCCGTCGGAATAGCAAGCGGTGCTTTATCCGGGAACAATATAAAAAGCCCGGCCGTCAGCACGCATACCAGCAGTAAATATGCCATAAAAGAAGCACCTTTATTATTCATAAAAACCTCACAATTAATATGCGTATATTTTACTAAAAAAGCCCCGTTTGTCAACGCATAAATAAAAAAATCCGTAAATTTGCTTTATTTTCTATCAGAAATGTATTACAATATAAAAAATTCGCGCGGGATTTATGCCCGGGCAACACTACTAACTGGAGATGTAGCATGGTAAAACAGACCGTCAAAAAAGCCGCTAAAAAAACCGCGGCCAAAAAGACTGTAAAATACATTTACTCCTTCGGGGCCGGAAAAGCCGAAGGCAACGGCAGTATGAAAGAACTTTTGGGCGGAAAAGGCGCCAACTTGGCCGAAATGTCCGGCACATTAAAACTGCCCGTCCCCCCCGGATTTACCATTACTACCGAAGTTTGCACCTACTATTGGAACAACAAACGCACCTATCCCAAAACTTTACAAGCAGACGTTGAAACCAACCTGAAAAAAATTGAACGCGAAACCAAAAAACAGTTCGGCTCCGAAAAGAACCCGCTGTTAGTATCCGTGCGCAGTGGGGCCAGAGCCTCCATGCCGGGTATGATGGAAACCATTTTGAATATCGGCCTGACCGAAAAAACCATTCCCGGAATGATTGCCAAAACGGGCGACCCGCGCTTTGTATATGATGCGTACCGCCGCTTGATTATGATGTATTCCGATGTGGTTATGGAAAAAGCCGCCGGTATTGAGCCCAAAGACGGCGAAGGCATCCGCAAAATTTTAGACGGTATGATGGGCGACTTGAAAAAGAAGCTCGGCGTCAGCGACGACACCCACATCCCCGCCGAAGAATTAATCAAACTGTGCGCCCAATTTAAGGCCACCGTTAAAAAAGTATTGGGTAGCGCCTTCCCGGATGACCCCATGCAACAGCTTTGGGGCGCCATTGGCGCGGTGTTTGCCTCTTGGAACGGCAAACGCGCCATTGCCTACCGCAATATTGAAAACATCCCGCACGATTGGGGCACTGCCGTCAACGTGCAAACCATGGTATTCGGCAACATGGGCGAAACCAGCGCCACGGGCGTAGCGTTCACCCGCAACCCCGGCAATGGGGATTCCCACTTCTACGGCGAATACCTAATCAACGCGCAGGGCGAAGACGTGGTGGCCGGTATCCGCACGCCGTCCCCCATGAACAGATGGTCCGCCAACGAACATTCCAAACATTTGCCCACCTTGGAAAAAACAATGCCCAAGGTGTATAAAGAATTGGATAAAATCCAACAAAAACTGGAAAAACACTTCCACGATATGTTGGATATTGAATTTACGATTGAAGACCAAAAATTGTGGATGTTGCAGTGCCGCGTTGGCAAGAGAAACGGCACCGCCGCCGTGCAAATGGCGTTGGATATGGTAAAAGAAAAGCTGATTACCCAGGAACAAGCCGTTCTGCGTGTGACCCCGGCCCAGTTGGGCGAACTTTTACTGCCCGCCATTGACCCGAAAGCCGAAGCGCAGGTAAAACCGATTGCCACGGGTCTGCCGGCCGGCCCCGGCGGTGCGTGCGGCAAAATTGTATTTAACTCCGCCGACGCTATCAAACTGCACGAAGCAGGCCAAAACGCTATTTTAGTGCGCGAAGAAACCAACCCGGAAGATATTGAAGGCATGCGCGCGGCCTCCGGCATTTTAACCCAACGCGGCGGGATGACCTCCCACGCGGCGCTAGTGGCGCGCGGTTGGGGCAAATGCTGCATTGTCGGTTGCGGAGAATTGGAAATCAACTTGAGCGCCAAAACCGTTAAAATGGGCGGCAAGACCTTCAAAGAAGGCGACGAGCTGACCTTAAACGGCACCAAAGGCTGGGTGTATAACGGCGCCTTAAAAATGTTGGAAGCCGGCGAAGGCAACAAAAACCTGGTTAAATTTTTAGCGTTGTGCGATAAAGTGCGCATCTTAAAAGTGCGCGCCAATGCCGATACGCCCGAAGATGCCGCCAATGCCCGCAAATTCGGGGCCGAGGGGATTGGGTTGTTCCGCATTGAACACATGTTCTACGGCAAAAATTCCGATAAACCGCTCTTTATCCTGCGCAAAATGATTCTTTCCGCCAGCGAAGACGAACGCAAAAAAGCGGTCAACGAATTATTCCCCTTTATGAAAGCCGCCATTAAGGACACCATTAAAGCCATGGCGCCTTACAGCGTGACGGTGCGCTTAATGGACCCGCCCTTGCACGAATTTGTACCCACCTTGCCCGAAAAACAGCAAGAATTGGCCAAAGCGTTGGGGATTAGCATGGCGGAATTTAAGGAACGCGCCGCCGGCCTGCACGAAGTAAACCCCATGATGGGCCACCGCGGGATTCGTTTAGGGGTCACCTATCCGGAAATTACCCGCATGCAAGCCCGGGCTATTTTTGAAGCGGCCGCCGAACTGCTCAAAAACAAAGTAAAAGCGGTGCCGGAAGTAATGATTCCGCTGACTTGTGACGCGCAGGAAATTGTCAACCAAAAAGCGCTCATCCGCGAAGAATACGATGCCGTGGTTGCCAAAACCAAAGTGAAAAATCTGAATTTCTCCGTGGGGACGATGATTGAAATTCCGCGGGCGGCCGTTCTGGCCTATGAAGTAGCCCAAGAAGCAGACTTCTTCTCCTTTGGCACCAACGACCTGACCCAAATGACGTTCGGTTTCTCCCGCGACGACATTGGTGCGTTCCTGCCCGAATACCTCAAACAAGGTATTTTGGAAGCGGACCCGTTCCAAACCCTGGACCAACGCGGCGTAGGGAGGCTTATTGAACACGCCGTGGTGGAAGGGCGCGAGGCCAAACCCAACCTTAAAATCGGGATTTGCGGCGAACACGGCGGGGACCCGGAAAGCGTGGAATTTTGCCACCGCGAAGGGTTTACCTATGTGTCTTGCTCGGCCTTCCGCGTGCCGATAGCCCGCTTGGCCGCGGCTCAAGCCGCCGCCAAAGACGTGCTGGCCAAAAAGAAACACAAATAGGTTTATAGCATACCAAAATCCCGGGCCTTGTAAAAGACCCGGGGATTTTTTTATTCCATAGGATACTGTGTAATATACTTCTTAGGCCTGCGTCCATCCCAAGCCACCCCGCGCTTTACTACTTTTGCGGGATTTCCGGCAATAACGCAGTTTTCCTCGGTAAATTTACCAGCCACCACAGCCGAAGCCCCCACCACGCAATTTTTAGCGATAAAACTATTCTTCAAAACAGTGCAGTCCATAGCCACCCAAACATTATCGCCAATGATAATCTCTTTACCCCAATTTAGTAATTTTTTTGTTTTAGCATCATAAATGGTATGAGTATCACTAGCAAATAGATATATTCCCCAAGAAAACATACAATTTTTTCCAATAGTAACAGATGTATTGTCTTCCATTACAATAATATTTACTCCATTAGAATAAGAATTTTTGCCAATGCTTATATGACAATTATAAACTGGGGTTTCGGCCTCACCTAATCCGATATTACCATCCCATTTTGTTACAGAAGGGTCAATTTCCACCTTGTTGTTATCACCATATATTTCTATTTGCACTCCCTTCGGCACAAACGAAACAACATTTCCGTTTCCTAATATTAACGGCTTCCTAGTTGCAATATTAGGACGATATAACTCCTTAATATACCGCCCCACTAAATGAATCAAAAATAAAATTTTGGAATGTCCATATTTACTGTGTAGAAGCATTTTCTCTCTTTCAGTCATATTAGTTATCCTTTTATAATAATTTGGCTTCAATAATTTTATCCAATGCGTATTGTGGAGTAATACTTTCCATACATATTCTTTTTCCTCTTAAACATTTCTTTTGCCAAGTGCGGGAATAACACTCGCAATATATAGGGCAGACATTACTACATAAACTGATATTTTCAGAATATCCATAAACTTGGGGAGAAGTCGGCCCGTAAAATACACAAGACGCGCCCCCTTTTAACGCGTGGCGCAAGTGGACAAGGCCGCCCTCACTATCTATATGCAAAAAAGCGTGCTTTAAAATGACTTTTATTTCTTCTAACGAGGTTTTTCCTGCTAGATTTTTATCGGCATTTCCTAAACGCTCGCCTTTACCACACCCTTGGCTTGGGCAGGACGGCCCGGCTCGCCAGGCTAGTCCGCGTTCTGCGGGCGGGGCAAAACAGGCTGCTCGGCGGGTTATTCTAAAGCGTATTCCCGCTTATATACTCCCGGAACCAACATACTATCCACTTTTTTAACCCATTCTTGGCGGTTGCCTAAATAGGTTTGGGCAAAATCCCGCGCGTTTTTCAGGGCATCTTTACTTTGGGTAGCATACCAACGCGCCACAAATTGCACCGCTTTTAAGCCTTTTCCGTCCGGCATATACTTAAATACATTGTATTCCGCCATGCTACCGCCGGGCGAAAACACCAAAAAATCCACCAAAGCAGCCTCTTTATCGGCAGAATTATGAATATCAAACGGCGCCTGCGGATTTTTTAATCGCATCAGCCGGGCCATTTGTTCGGCCGCCTGTTGGGCCGAAATGCCTTTCATTTGCGGGAAAGAATACACCCCCACCATTTTGGAATAATTTTCCAAATCTTCCCCGGGTAAAAGATACTCGTTCACAAAGCCCGCTTGCTCCCGGGCAGAAAACGCCAACGCATACTCTTGCCCGTCAAACCGGGCAGACGGCAACTTTTCCGGCGCGCACGCCCCCAGGGCCGCCCCGGCTAAACAAAATAAAATAAATAGTTTTCTCATATTTATATTATACCTTTTACAGGGGCCGTTTTCCCCTTTACCACAGTGGAAATATTTACTAAAATATATCAATGAAAGCATTTCCTATTATTGTATCTTCGCCCTCCGGGGCCGGGAAAACCACGATTGTAGATGCCGTATTAAAGCGGGATAAAACAGTTGCCCGCGTCGTCACGGCCACTACACGCGCCCCCAGAACCGGGGAAAAAGACGGAGTGGATTACCACTTTTGGACGATAAAACAATTTGAACAGGCCATTAAAAAAGGCCAAATGCTGGAATGGGCCCAGGTGCATACGCACTATTACGGAATCCCTAAAAAATCGGTAGAGGCCTTGCTCAAAAAAGGAATCTGCCCGATTTTGGTGATTGACGTGCAAGGCGCCCGCACCATGTTAAAAGAATACCCGGACGCGGTGACGGTATTTATCGTTCCCCCCAGCTTAAAAGAGCTTAAAAAGCGCATTTTGGGCCGCAACGACAACACCCAAGACATAGAACTGCGTTTGGAAACCGCCAAAAAGGAAATGCTGGAACTGGACCACTACAACTACGCTTTGTTAAATGATGAACTTTCCGAAGCGGTGGATAAAATGGCCGGTATTGTGGCGGCGGAACAATGCCGCGTAAGCCGGCAGGATGACAGTATCAAAAATTTGAAGTAATTTTTAGAGGGAGTGAGCAAATGTCTACACAACAAGATAAAGCGTTTGACGCCGAATTAATGAACTTTGACGGAGACCGCTACGACGTAGTAGTATTGGCTTCCATCTGGGCCAAAGAACTCAAAAAAAAGGCCGAATACAAAAACCAACCCAATGCGGTGGTTATTAAAGTAGCGTTGGACGATATTATTTCGGGCAAAGTTTCCAAAGAAGAAGTATTAAAAATCAGCAAAGAAAACTTGGAAGCTGAATTAAAAGCGCAAGAAGAAGCCCGCAAAGAAGCCGAACGCAAAGCCAAAGAGCCCATGAAGCTGTAAACCATGAAAGACTCCGTCCGCGTTTTGGCGTGTGAACTCAAGCAGTTTCTTTCCACGCACGAAGAAGAAGACTTTATAGCGGCGGCCGCACCTCAAGCGGCCGCCGGATTTTCACGCGCGGACGAAGCCCCCACAAAACACGCCGCCCCGGCACCCGCCCAAGACCGCCTAACCGTTGTTTTCGGCGCCACGGCGGGGCAACCCGTGCAGGAAGTTTCCGTAGAAAAGCCGGTTTCCCCGGCCCCGCAAGCGGCCCCTGTGCCTACTACAAAAGCGGCCCCTGCGCCTACCCCGCAACCGCTACCCCAAGGAACTTGTATGACGACCGAACAAAAAACCGCCGCGCTGGACGAGCTGGCCCAACAAATTAAAACCTGCACCCGCTGCCCGCTGGGTTCCACCCGCTTAAATGCGGTACCCGGGGAAGGCAACGTAAATGCCCGCCTAATGTTTGTGGGCGAAGGCCCCGGCTTTGACGAAGACCGCCAGGGCCGCCCGTTTGTGGGCCGCGCCGGGCAACTGTTAGATAAAATGATTGCCGCCATGGGGCTCAAGCGCGAAGACGTTTTTATTGCCAATATTGCCAAATGCCACCCGATGGTGGACCCGCAACATCCCGAAAACCACGGCAACGACCGCGCCCCCAATGCCGAAGAAATTGCCTTCTGCCGCAAATATATAGAAAAACAAATTTCCATTATTTTGCCGGAATATGTGGTAGCCTTGGGCGGGGTATCGTCCAAAGCGCTGATTGCGGACGCCAAATCTTTAGGCGCGTTGCGCGGCAAATTCCACAATTTAAGTTTGGATAGCGTTTCCTTGGCGCGCCCCGTAAAAATTTTGGCCACCTATCACCCTGCCGCATTACTGCGCAACCCGGGTTGGAAAAAAGACGCCTGGGCCGATTTACAAATGGTTATGGCCGCCATGGGCTTAAAAGGAAGCCATTAATTTTTTATGTTTTGCAAAGTAGTGTTTGACGTCCCCCTGGACCGGGATTTTGATTACCATGTTCCGCCCGAATTAGAAGCGCAGGTTTGCCCCGGGGTGCGCATTACCGCCCCATTCGGCCCGCGTTTAACGGCGGGGCTGGTGCTTTCCGTCAGCGACGAACCAACCTACCAAAACACCCAAAAAATCAAAGATATTGTTTGCGTGGTGGACCCGCGGCCGATTTTCGGCAACGATTTATTCCCCTTGGCCCAATTTATGAAAAAAATGTGGGGCGGCGCGATTGGGCAAATTTTATTTGCGCTCGTTCCCCCGCAACCTTATTTTAAGTTGTTGGAAAGCCCCGCTTTTACCCCGTTTACGCCCGCGTTTGCCCACACGCTGTACCCGCACCAACAGGCCGTATTAAACACCCTGCAAGCTATGCCCGCGTATGAATTTCACCCGGTTTTATTAAGCGGCCCCGCCGGAACCGGCAAGACGGAAACCGCCCTGCGTTTGGCCGCGCAGGTGTTGCAGAACTTCGGGCAGACGCTCATTACCGTGCCGGATATTGTAGCCGCCAAAGATTTTATTGCCCGCGCCCAAAGCGCGTTTGGGGCGGAAAACGTATTTTGTTGGACCAGCAAAATGCTCCTCAGCCAAAAGAAAAAATACTTTTCCGCGGTGGCAAACGGCGTGCCGTGCGTGGTTATTTCCACCCGCTCCGGCGCGTTATTACCATTTAAGAATTTGCGCCTGGCCGTAGTGCTGCAAGAAGAAAACGACAACTATAAACAAGAGGAAAACAAACCGTATTACCACTTGCGGGATTTAATTTTGCTCCGCGGAAAAACCCACGCCGCCACCGTGCTTTTTGTGTCCGGCACGCCCAGTTTGGAAATGCTGAAACTGGTTAAAGAGCAAGCCGTGCAAGAAATAAAATTCACGCAAAAACTCCCCGCGTTCAACTTTGCGCCGCAAGTAAAAATCACCCCCAAAAAAGGGGCTAAATCCAAGTATTTATCCGACTTTTTATTAGAGGAAATCAAGCAAAACCTCACCCGCAAGGAGCCTGTTTTGCTGGTGCTGAACCGCCGGGGCTATTCCAACGCATATTACTGCTTAAACTGCGGGGCGTACGCCCGGTGCAAACAGTGCGGCAGTTTGCTTTCGCGCGAAAACACGCCGGAAGGCGGCGACTTTCTGCTCTGCAAAAAATGCGGCGCTAAGGAAGATTTACACCAAATTTGCCCCAAGTGCCAAAACCAGATTTTCAAATCCCGCGGCGGCGGAACGCAAAAAATAGTGAGCGAAGTTCAAAAACTGTTCCCGGCCGCGCGCTTACTGCGGCTGGATTCCGACACCTTAAAAACCAAATCCGGCCAAGGGCATTTGGCTTCCGGCGCCCTTAAAACAGGGCAGGTGGATATAGTTATCGGCACGCGCCTGGCCGTCAGCGCGGTGGAGGCCAACGCCGTCACGCTCTTTGGCGTGTTGGACGCGGATTTGGAGTTAGACAGCCCGGACTTCCGCGCCTCGGAAAAATTGGGCCAAATGTTATTTTATTTGCGTTCCCGCGCCGCGTGCGTGCCTAACGGACGGCTGATTGTGCAAGCCTCCGGCACGGATATTTACCCCTTTGAATTTTTGCAAAGCGGAGATTTTGCCCAAGCAGCCGAACAGGAATTGGCCCTGCGGGAAGCGTTTAATTATCCCCCTTTTATCCGTTTGGTGCGCGCCACCTTAAAAAATAAAGACCCCAAAGCGCTTTGCGCCCAAGCCGCACACCTAAAAAGCATTTTTAAGCAACGCGCGCAGGAAATACTCGGCCCGGTGCCGTGCGGCAAAAAAACGGACACCCTTAAAAAAGAATATTTACTGTTCAAACTGACGGACGAACAATACTTCCCCGCCGTGGAAGTGTTGGATAGCCTCTCCACCCAAAACAAAAAGCAACCGCTTAAACTCTCGGCCGACCCGTACGATTTTTATTAAAAACCGCCTGCGCCTAGTGCGTAGCCTATTCCCATTATGCTAAAATATGGGATAAGTACCCATTTGGAGAATTATAAAATGACCATTGATGAACAAATAGATTTTTTAACGCGCGGCTGTGTGGACGTAGTGTCCAAAGCCGATTTAGCCAAAAAGTTGGAAAGCGGCAAAACCTTAAAAGTTAAATTGGGTTGTGACCCTACCAGTGCGGATTTGCACTTGGGGCATAGTGTGGCCCTTTCTTTATTGCGCCGCTTCCAAGATTTAGGGCACAAAGCCGTGCTGGTAATTGGGGATTTTACCGCCGCCGTGGGTGACCCGTCCGGCCGTGACTCCACCCGCCCGGTTTTGCCGCGCGAAAAAATCTTGGAAAACGCCAAAACCTATACGGAACAAGCCTTCAAAGTATTAGACCCCTCCAAAACCGAAATCCGCTTTAACAGCGAATGGTTAGATACGTTTGTATCCGGCAAAGATTTAATGCTCACGCTCCAAAAAGTGACGGTGGCCCAAGTGTTGGAACGCGACGATTTCAAAAAGCGTATGGCGGCAGGCAACCCGATTAGCCTGTTGGAAGTGTTATACAGCTTATTCCAAGGGCAGGATTCCGTTGCCTTAAAAGCGGATGTGGAACTGGGCGGCACGGACCAAATTTTTAACTTGTTAGTCGGCCGCCAGTTGCAAAAGAACAACGGCCAGGAGCCGCAAGTAGCCATTACCGTACCGCTGCTGGTAGGGTTGGACGGCATTAAAAAGATGTCCAAATCCTACGGCAATTATGTGGGCTTAAACGACGCGCCCAACGATATGTTCGGCAAACTGATGTCTATTTCCGACGAACTGATGATTGCTTATTACGAGCTTTTAACCTCCGAAGATTTAACCGCCGTTAAGGCCATGCACCCCATGGAAGCCAAAAAGCATTTGGCGGGCCTGCTAACGGAACGCTTCCACGGTAAAGAAGCCGCCGTGGCCGCCCGGGCCAACTTTGAACAGGTTTTTTCCAAAAAGCAAAACCCGGACGATATGCCCGAATTTAAGCCCGAAGCCGGGCAATTACTTTCCGCCGCGTTGGTAGCGGCCGGGGCCGCGCAAAGCAAGAACAAAGCGCGCGCCTTAATAGACCAGGGGGCCGTACGCTTAAACGGCCAGAAACTCACGCAAGACGGCGTTTTGGCGTTTGATTCCGGCGCCGTACTGCAGGTGGGGCGGCGCACCTTCTTAAAACTTATAAAATAATATGAAACGGCTTTTGATATTTTTTGCCTTTTGCTTGGTATTTTTGCTTAGCGCGGCGTGGCTGATAAAAATGTTCACCTGGGATAAAGGGGAGCTGACTACTTTTACCATTCACCCGGGGCAGAGCGGCGCGTCCGTAGCGCAGGAATTAAAAGCAAAAGGCATTATCAAAAGTCCGTTGGCGTTCAAAATTTTACTGCGCTTAACTTCTTCCGCGCGGGATTTGAAAGCCGGCAAGTTTGATTTACGCAAAAACACCCCCAGTTTTGAGGTCATCAACTGCATTAAAAGCGGGCAGTGTATTCACTATGAAAAACTAACCGTACTGGAAGGTTGGAGAAGTGAAGAAATTGCCGAAATGCTGGCCGAAAAAAACATTACGGACGCCAAAGAGTTTTTGTCTATTGTGCGGGAGCGCAATTTAGAGGGCAAATTGTTCCCCTCCACTTATTTATTTTCCGAAAAAACCCCGGCCCAAAAAGTAGTGGCGGAAATGACGGCGGAATATGCCAAACGCATTAAGCCGCTGTTTGCCAAATACCCCACCAAACTGACGGAAAACCAAGTATTAACCATAGCCTCTATTGTGGAGCGCGAGGCCATCCACCACGACGAACGCCCCAAAATTGCGGCGGTGTACTTAAACCGCTACAAAATAGGCAAACGCTTGGAGGCGGACCCCACCGTGCAATATGCGCTGGGGTTCAACACGCGGGAAAACCGCTATTGGAAAAAAGGGCTCACTTATAAGGACTTAAAAGTAAACTCCCCCTACAACACTTACCGCAACGCGGGGTTGCCGCCGGGGCCTATTTGCAACCCCAGTTATGAATCCGTTTTAGGGGTATTGCAACCCACGCCCAATTTTAATAATTTGTATTTTGTGGCCGATAACACCAGCCGCCACGTTTTCAGCCCCACGTTTGACGAACACAAACGCAACATCCGGCGTATCCGCGCCCCCAAACAAAACCCTATGTAAGTGCAAAATATCTTAATAAATAAAAAAGGGCTCCCGGTACAAGGGAGTCCTTTTTTTGCCGCTATACCCGCAAAGGGCAAAAACCCGGCAGAAAACTAAACCACGGCAGGGCCGCCCGGCTGAGCCCCGGCGTGCCCTGCGTAAAACAAGCATGTGGCGCAATATGCCCATACTACACCCCGGCACGGCCGCCCGGCGCGCTCTGCATAAAACCGGGGACAAAACTTACTACCTACACCCAAGGCCCCCTTTACGCGCCCATTCCGGCATGCCCGGCTTGTCTGGCCCCCGGGGCACATTTTTATGGGCTACACTTGGGCCCTGTTTTTACTCAGCAAAAAGGGCCCCCTTGCGGGAGCCCTTTTCCAACCTTGCTGATAGTGAAAAACTATCAATATTTAGCCATTTGGTCACTAGTACACGTTGAACGCGTACTAGACGCTTTTAAGACATAACGATATCCTACATTACCAGCCCATGGACAATCAAAGCTAGTCCAACAGATCAAACCCATATGACTTGCATGTACAAAAACACCTTCTTTAATCTGCTCGGGGCACTTCATACCTGAACTAAACTTATTAACACAATCTTGTTGCCCTAAAGACGAATGATAAGAATACCTTTCAGGCGGCATAGATTCCATTTTATAACAAGTCCAAGTATCAGGGCTACTTTCACCGCCGCCAGAGCTAGAAGAACAACGGTTGGATGGTGCCCCCGTACATGCATAACGGTGATAAGCCCCTGCTTTCCAGCTTCTCAAATCAGGGTATTTCTCCAGACACTTCTTACACTCTTGTGCGATTTCCCCAGTTGTCTTTCCCATACATATAGAGGTATAGGAGCCACCGCCAAATAATTTCAGTCCACACTCATACGCCGTGCCCGAATAACAAACATATTCTGCTGAATCTTTACCATATTTTTCTAATAAACAGGAGCCCATGTCACCCCCTGCATTACAACAATCGGTAGACTCCGTGCATTCTTCCACGGTTTTGGAACAAGTGCCTAAAAAGTTTACCCATTTGCCGCTTACGCATTTTTTGGTGGTTTGCGTACCGCAGGTATTACAGCTTTGGCTGCCGCTTACGGCGCCCTCCGTACATTCCGGGGTTTCACATTCGGCCACCGTTTTGCTACATTCGCCCAACTGGCTGACCCAACGGCCGCCCACGCACGCTTGCGTGGTTTGCACGCCGCAGATATTGCAAGATTGGCTCCCGCGCACTTGTCCGTCCGAACAAGAGGCAGAAAGCGTCGGGTCCGTGCCTATTTCGCTCCCGTCGCCGTCCGTGCCCTCACAGCCGGAAGACGGAAACGTTAGTCCGTCACAGCTGGGGTAATTTTTATTTAATTTGGTACAGTCATCCCCCTCACAGCAAAAACTGCCGTCTTGGTAAGACAGCA
>UMHY01004532.1_pt1 | contig 50460 bp, 43 predicted proteins | sample 1965661 | NCBI WGS metagenome assembly UMHY01 (sample SAMEA4836112, study PRJEB28245) | human gut metagenome | biome: gut microbiome; material: fecal sample | place: Denmark | collected 2008
CGCAAACAGAAAGCAAAATGTTATTTTGCTTTCTGTGCGTTAATATCTAAATCCTACCAACTGCCGTTAATTTAATGGCTACCGCAGTTTGGCGCACAACTCCGCCAACCCCGCCGACAAATCCTCCTTCTGCACCCTCACCCCTTCCGGCACCGTCAAATTAACCGGGGCAAAATTCCAAATAGCCTTAATCCCCGCCGCCACCAGCGTATCCGTAATGCCTTGGGCCGCCTCGGCCGGAACGGCTAAAATGGCAATTTTCAAATTTTCCTTTTCTATAATACTGGCCAGTTGCGCGGTGTGATACACGCGAATCCCATGCAAAAAACTGCCCACCACTTCGGAGCGGGTATCAAACGCGGCCACAATTTCCAGCCCATGGTTTTTGAACCCTTGAAACCCGAGCAAGGCAGAGCCCAAATGCCCGGCCCCCACCAAAAAAGCCTTGTTTAAGTTGTTCCAGCCTAAAAATTTTTCTATGGCGGCAATCGTGCCCGCCACCTTAAACCCGGCCCGCAGTTTGCTGGGCGCACCGATGGCTTGCAAATCTTTTTTAATAACAATGGGCAACAGCTGTGTTTCCTGCGCAAGCGCGGTGGAAGAAACCAACTCCCGCCCGTAGCCATGCAAATTGTATAAAATGCGCAAATACTGCGGCAGGCGGCGGATGGTTTGCACGCTGATTTCGTTATGACGTTGAAAAAAACCCATAAAACCTCTTAAAAAACAGTGTCTTTTGTGGATATTACAATATCTATCATACAATTTTTAGGCCCGTTTTTGTCAAGTAAAAAATAAAGAGTTCCCTTATATTATTGACTTTAGTTTAAGCAAAATATAAAATATAGATATAAAAATATCCACAAGCTATTTTAAGGATATGAATTAATAAGGAGAACGCAAACACTATGGCGGATAAGAAACAACCCGCGCCGGTACAAGAAGCCTCGGCCGAAGAAATGGCTTTGCTTACCAAAGTGGTAGACAAAGTAAAAGCGGCCCAGCGCTTGTATGCGACGTATACGCAAGAACAAGTAGATAAAATTTTCCGTGCGGCGGCTATTGCTGCTGCGCAAAACCGTATTCCGTTGGCCAAAATGGCGGTGGAAGAATCGGGCATGGGCGTAATGGAAGATAAAGTAATTAAAAACCAGTTCGCGTCCGAATACATTTACAACAAATACAAAGACACCAAAACTTGCGGTGTTTTGTCCGACGACGACGCCTTCGGCTATCGCAAAGTGGCGGAACCTATCGGCGTGATTGCGGGTGTTGTGCCTACCACCAACCCCACCGCCACCGCTATTTTTAAGAGCTTGTTGGCCCTTAAAACCCGCAACGGGATTGTGTTTTCCCCCCATCCGCGCGCTAAAAAATGCACTATTGCCGCGGCTAAAATTGTGTTGGATGCGGCCGTAGCGGCCGGCGCACCGGAAGGCATTATCGGTTGGATTGAAAACCCGACCATGCCGCTTTCCAACGCGCTTATGCACCACCCGCACATTAACCTTATTTTGGCCACCGGCGGCCCCGGCATGGTAAAAGCGGCCTACTCCTCCGGCAAACCGGCGTTGGGCGTGGGCGCGGGCAATACCCCGGCCGTCATTGACGCTACCGCCGATGTTAAAATGGCCGTCAGCTCTATTATTATGAGCAAAACCTTTGATAACGGTATGATTTGCGCCAGCGAACAATCCGTTATTGTGGAAGAACCCGTTTATGAAAAAGTAAAGGCGGAATTTATCGCCCGCGGGTGCCACTTCGTCACCGGGAAAGACCGCAAAAAATTGGCCGAAACCATTGTGGTAAACGGCAAATTAAACTCCGGCATTGTGGGCCAAAGCGCTTGCAAAATTGCGGAAATGGCCGGCATTAAAGTACCCGCCGGTACCAAAATTTTAATTGCCGAAGCCAGCGAAGTAAACGACGAAGAAGTCTTCGCCCGCGAAAAACTCTCCCCGGTGTTGGCGTTCTACCGCGCGAAAGATTTTAACCAAGCGGTTGAATTGGCCCGCAGCCTGATTTTATACGGCGGTGCCGGCCATACTTCCGTTTTATATACGGACGAATCCAACGAAGAACACATTGATATTTTTAAGGATATGCCCACCGCGCGCACGCTGATTAACATTCCGTCTTCCCAAGGTGCAATCGGCGACGTGTACAACTTCAAATTGGCGCCGTCTTTGACGCTGGGTTGCGGCTCTTGGGGCGGCAACTCCGTAAGCGAAAACATTGGAGTAAAACATCTTATGAACGTAAAATCCGTAGCGGAACGCCGCGAAAATATGTATTGGTACAAAGTGCCGCAAAAAATTTATTTCAAACGCGGTGCGCTGTCCCAAGCGTTGGCGGAACTTTCCGGCAAACAACGCGCTTACATTATTACGGATAAAACCATGGAACAACTGGGCCATGTGCGCTCCGTAGCGGATGTATTAGAGGGCCTGAACATTAAATTCCGCGTGTTTTCCAACGTACTGCCGGACCCGAACATCTCCAACGTGCAGGAAGCGCTGGCGATTGCCAACTCTTGGCAGCCGGACATCATTATCGGCCTCGGTGGCGGTTCCGCCATGGACGAAGCCAAAATGGTATGGCTCTTGTATGAAAACCCGGATACCAGCTTTGAAGATATTGCCATGCGCTTTATGGATATCCGCAAACGCATTTACGCCGCGCCGCCCTTGGGCAAAAAAGCTACCATGGTAGCTATCCCCACCACCTCCGGCACCGGTTCCGAAGTGACGCCGTTTACCATCATCACCGACGAAAAAACCGGCACCAAATACGCCATTACGGACTATGCCTTAACCCCCGATATGGCCATTATTGACCCGGAATTTGTGTTGGGTATGCCTAAAAAACTGACGGCTTGGTCCGGCTTGGACGTGCTGACCCACGCCATTGAAGCCTACACCTCCGTCTATTCCACCAACTTTACGGAAGGGCAAGCCTTGGAAGCCGCCCGCTTGGTGTTCAAATATTTGGAAAAATCCTACTCCTTGGGAGCCAAAGACATCAACGCCCGCGAAAAAATGCACTACGCCGCCACCATTGCCGGTATGGCGTTTGCTAACGCGTTCCTCGGTTTGTGCCACTCCATGGCGCACAAATTGGGTGCTATGTACCACGTTCCGCACGGTTTGGCCAACGCGCTTTTACTCACCTATGTAATTGAGTTCAACGCCACGGATAAACCGACCAAACAGGGCTTGTTCCCGCAGTACAAATACCCGTTTGTAAAAGGCCGCTACGCCAAGATTGTGGACTTCTTACTGCCCCACAACAACTTGGGCGACGATAAAGATGCCAAAGTGGAAAAATTGATTGAGATGATTTCGGACCTCAAAAACAGATTGGACATCCCCAAATCGCTCAAAGAATACGGCATCCCGGAAAAGGAATTCTTGGATAACTTGGATAAACTTTCCGAATTGGCCTTTGACGACCAATGCACCGGCGGCAACGCGCGCTATCCGCTCATCAGCGAAATTAAAGACTTGTACCTGAAAGCGTATTACGGCGAACCCGTCAAACACAAAGCGGACTAATTTTAACCGCCTGAAATAGTGAAGCACCCCGCCAACCGCGGGGTGCTTTTTTGCGGGTACTTTTTATGCGTGATTTTGCGGATGGCTTTTTCCCGTGGGATTTTCTGCCGCAAGCCGCGCGGCGCAATTTGATATAATAGAAATATGGGTTTGGAAGAAATTGAACAAAAAGAGTATTTTTCCATCGGGGATGTGAAACGCATTACCGGCGTGCCGGAGTATTCCGTGCGCTACTGGGAAGCGGAATTCGGCCTGATTAAACCCATACGCAAAGAAAGCGGGCACCGCCGTTATACTAAAAACGACGTGTACACCATTCTTAAAATTAAAGATTTAATTTACAAGCATAAACTGACGCTGGAAGGCGCCAAAAAGCAACTTTCCAAATACCAATTTCCGTCCGCGGGCGAGCAAAAAGCCCGCACAAATGTAAAAATTTTAGAGGAAATTAAAGAAACACTGGAAGAATTGCTAAAAGAATGCTAAAATATATGGGTAGTCAGAAATAAGGCTACAAAAACGGGGAGTGGCTCAGAGGTAGAGCGCTCGCTTGGGGTGCGAGAGATCGCGGGTTCGAGTCCCGCCTTCCCGACCATTTGAAATATTTATTACGGGGCGTAGCGCAGATGGTAGCGCGCACGGTTCGGGACCGTGAGGTCGTGGGTTCGAATCCCGCCGCCCCGACCATTTAGAAAGCCGCTTTTAAGTAAGCGGCTTTTTTGTTGTCTAATTTTCCCCTCTCTCGTCGACGTTTTAGTCTGATTTTTATCCATTTGGGTTTTAGAGCAGTATTTATAGGCCGCAAAAAAGGCCCCAAACGGGCCTTTTTCTCTACCGGGCAAAATTGCAGGATTGCAACTTCTATTCGGTACGCCATATTTTTTCCTGTTTTTCAAAATTTACCGCTTCGCTTGCCAAGCTCATCAATTCCTTCAAACTCATATTTCGCGGGTTTTTATACTCCAAAATATCCGCCACTATCTTTGGCGATAAATAACACAAATTTAAATACCGAGCAAAAGTGCGTTTATTCATTCCACTTGCCTTTTCCCATTCTCGGGTAGTTTGCCCCTTTTCTATTAACTTCTTCAATTGCCACGCACGAGCCAAACCACGCACCAAACTTTCATTTAGTTGCCGCACCGTCAAAATATTCTGAGCCGTTCCATTTTGTAGCCGCGTAGAGGACACATTATCTATATAAAAAGTGGCCCGCAAGGTGATTGTATTTTTCCCTATATCCGGCATAAGTAAATCATTTTGCCGCTGTTGCTGCATGGGATTCTTCCGGCAAACATCCAAAAACGCGTTCTTGTCCAATTCAAGTTGTAAATGGCAGTCTGTACCCGTTTTTATACAAACGGCTCGTTTTAGGCACGTTTTAGCCTCATTAACGCCAATCTGGCTGCTATCCGTCTGTAAATCTAAACTGCTCAAATCAGTTCGGCAAATTGTATCCAATACAAAACCGTCCAGTTGCACCACCGGAATATGAATCCCATTTCTAACAAAGTAATACTGGAATTTCTGCCCCTTTTTAGTCGTACTGGTCAATTTATAAGGATTTCCTTTATCATCAAACAATTTATCCGCCAATAAAGCCTTTTGACGGATATATGAGCGATATTCCCGTAATCCGTTCTTAGAATTCCCTATTTTGGATTGCACCTGTTCAAAAATTTCACAAGGTACAAGCGCCGCTTGTTTGCCGACATAGACCTTATTAGCCGCCAAATGCGGCATTTTGCCTATATAGACAGGATTCCCGAGGATTCGTTGTATAGACCCGTGCCGGAACAAATGCCCGCCACGTTTATCCCCAGACGCCGTTTGCCAGCATTTACTGCGATAACCTTGCTGATTCATCCAATCGGCCGTGGCTTGTATATTTCCCAGTTCTAAATACTTGTTAAAAATTAAGTTGACGAGTGTTTTTTCCTGCGCGTTAGGCACTAACTGCTTGTCTTTAAGGTCATACCCCAGCGGCGGAGTTCCCCCATCCACAGCCCTTTGGCTTTACTGGCGGCGATTTTATCGCGCACACGCTCGGCTGATACTTCCCGTTCAAACTGGGCAAAAGATAAAAGCATATTAAGCGTTAGTTTTCCCATAGAATTACTCGTGTCAAAGGATTTGGTAATGGACACAAAGTTGCAACCGTATTTATCAAACTCTTGCATCATTTTGTGGAAGTCTATAATAGAGCGTGACAGGCGGTCCACTTTATAGACGACGACTACCTGTATTTGTCCCGCTCGGATATCGTTAAGAAGTGTTTTTAAGCCGGGGCGTTCCATGGTACCGCCGCTAATACCACCGTCCGAATATGTTTTATAATATTCCCAGTTATTGAATGCTTGGGACAGGATATAGGCTTTGCAGGCTTCTTCTTGGTTTTGGAGCGAGTTAAACTCCATATCCAGGCCGTGTTCGGTAGATTTACGGGTATATATAGCGCAATTAACTTTTGGCATATTTGGTATAATTCTCCTATATACAGTAACGCTTACTATCGGGAGAGAAGTCAAATGCTTAATTTTTACCAAGAAGATAAATGGAGGGTTTCAGTTCAAGAAGAAGATGGCTTAAATAACCATTATTATATATTTCCAAAAAACAAACAACTTTTTTGGCAATTAGCCCAATCCAATGGAGGCATTATTTTACGCTTTATTGGAAAATATGCACAGCAACTACCTGTCGAGGAACATTCTATTTTTGTTTCCAATATCCCTCATAAGAGTGATGTCGCTACTTTTATCCGTACCAGTACCATAGGTGGGGTGGATATTTCCAAAAAATTTAAAGATACAATTATTTTAGCAGTCCCTAAAGGGCTGGAAGCCGCATTAGAATATCGTTGGATAGAATTTACGCAAGAAGAAGAACCTTTATCTATTGCAAAAGAGATAAAAAGGCAGGCTATCTTGGGGCAATATTTCCAGGAACCAATCGGCCCAGAACCCAAACCCCAAAATACTAGCGCGACTACACATCATATTTATCCCCGTGATATTAGAAAAAAAGCAAATGCTATCCGAAAAGCCAATTTTTTGTGTGAAATTTCTAGTAAGCATCAGCTTTTTAAATCCCGTATAACAAATCAAAATTATTTAGAAGCACATCATTTAATTCCCTTAAAGCATGCCGACCTTTTCTCTTTTTCTTTAGATATTGAAGCCAATATCGTTGCTGTTTGCCCTCATTGCCACCGCCTATTACACTATGGGGACAAAGAAGAGATTAAACCGATATTAGAACCGTTGTTTATACAACGAAAAAATCTTTTGGCTTCTAAGGGAATACACCTTACTTTGGAACAACTATATGCTTTCTATGGATCTGCTGATTAATCCAAAAAACTTGGGGCCACTGATGTGGCCCCGAGTTATCTTCTGCGCTATAACGGTTAAATTAGGATATATGGTGTTTTCCCACTCGTATTCTTTCTCGCTTTTTACTGTTACTTGATAAATCTGTCCTTTGTATTTTTTGGTTAGGATAGTTCCTATCGCTAAATTATATTTACATTTATGGGCTCGCTGGATGTATTTTTCTGGGTTACCTGCGTACTTATCAAGACGAGTTATATACTTTTCTGCCAGTTTACAACTATACAATTCACATTGGATAGCATACCACAAGGGTCTATATTTTCTCTTTCTCCCTCTTAATGGATACCGATAAAATATATCCCAATAAAACTGGAGCTTGTCATCGGGCAAGCCTTTGAGTTCATCAAATTTTTTGGGTAAATAACACTTATTTCTCATTTAGCACCTTCCGAATGCGGTTTATCTTATGGGCCGAGTTTCCTTTGAAATAGTAGGCCTTGGCTAATTCATCAAAAAACTTAATGGCAGTCTGTAAGAGTTCCGCTTCGCGCATTTTCTTGGGCCGCCCCAGTGGATTACCTGACCTCCCCTTTACAAACTGGTTTTTAACGGGTGGTAATATACGCGGCATCATTTGGATAACCCGAAGAACACATACCCGCTGATAGACCGTTTGACTATTTCCATAGCCACGCGGGATATGCTTTTATAGGTTTTCCCTTGGTATTCAAAACCGTTTTCCAATACTTTTACTTCTATGATTTTTCCACGGTAGGTTTTAGTGATAACTGCGCCAACAGCCGGCAAACGACTATCTCTTTCTTTTGGTTTCGGAGCGGCTACATTTACGATTTTTTGATTAACAGGTTTTACGACAGTTTGTTTAGACTTTTTCTTCATAAAAACTCCCGATAGTATATTGGTTTAGTGGGCTTTTTGCCCATTCCTATTACCGCTTACTATCGGGAGCAAAGTCAAGTAAATGAATGTTAGGACTATCTACAAGTTAGATTCCTGTTGGGCGCACTTTTAGAAAAAGAGCCATTCTCAGACGAGAGTGGTTCTTTTTTATGCTTTTCCGACGGTGTTTCGTAAGCAAAATGAGCAAAATTAGAACAAAAAGTATATATTGTTAGTGGACCCTTTATGGTGTACAGTAAATGCTAGTTTTCTTTGTATTTCTCGTCGGTAAAGTTCAAAATATACCCACAAAATGTGGCTCCGCTACCCGCACAACCAAAATTTGCTTATTTTCTGCCCCAGCTATATTTCCCGTCCCTCGCCGTGAAATAATAAAAAATTGTGAAAAAATCTCACGAAACCATGAAAGTGGTGGGCACAATTTTGACACTATAAAGTATATCCGAATGACCCTACTATGCGGAAAAATAAACCCTGCATATAGTGTCCAAAGTACATACTTTTGGACACTATATTTTCGCAAAATTAAGCTAATTTTATGTATGGCTAACTATTCTAACGCTAGACAGAAATGGAATTCGAAGTGGCGTTTTATAGTAGCTAAAGTATATGCTTTTGGCACAGTAATTTTAAAGCAACCATATCAAAGCAGCGCATTTTATCAGGGTAGATAACGAACCATGCAATACGCGGATTATCCAAGATAGCTTTTTGCAATAACTCAAGATGTTTCTCTTTTAATTCCCGATTACTAAAAATTGGAAGTGACGAAAACACTCCACTAATAATATCCGGATATCGTGTAAATGGATCGAAAACAAATTCTCCTGTTGCTAAATTCTCACCACCGATATGAACTTCCGGATATCTAGTTCGTCCAGCAATTGCATTTGTACAACTCACATTTGCAAGCTCCCTGATAATTCCTTTCCCCTCTCGCATAATAGAGTCTCTGTCTGGGAACCAATGTATTGCTTCGGTATAGTGTTTGATAGTAAGAAATTCCACAATTTTTCCGTAAAGAAAACTTACTAAAGACAGATTTTGCAGTACCTTTTTATGAAGTCCTTTTCTTTCTAACGATCTGGCAAATAATTTTAGTCTTTTTCTACTCTCGTCAGGAATCATGGAACTTTCTGCTAGTGCCGACATATCCGTTTTGAAATACTGTATATTGAAAAGTTTATCCTTGTCAGGAAATAGAAAAACTAGACTAAAAAATTCTTTTTGCTTTTTTATAAAATCAATTGTTTCTTGAGGGACTTGTTTCATCTTTTTGATTTCGACAGGTAATTTCTTGTCTAAAAATTTAGCTATAGCTTCTATTTGTCCCAATATAGGACTAATTGTAAAAGTTATACAGTCATTTTTATTAGGATCATCTAGACAATAGTCACTCGTGACAGTCCAACCCAAAGGGGTACCCCCTAATTTTTTACGATAGGTTTGCCAGCGTTTAACAAAAGTTGGAAAATTAGAAAGAAATGTTCTTGTATTCATATAACAATTTTACAATACTTAAACCTCCGCTAATTTAGAGGGAAATTTGTATAATAAAAATAGATGACTCCAGAAGAAGAGGCACGTCAACTAATTGACGAAAAATTAACCGCAGCCGGATGGCTTATCCTAGACCGCAAAAACTTTGACCGTTTTGCAGGTTTAGGGGTCGCCTGCCGGGAATTTCTCTTGGCGGATAATACCGAAGCCGACTATATGCTATTTATTGACGGAAAAGCCGCCGGTGTTATTGAAGCCAAAAAAGCCCATACCGCCCTTAGCGGGATTGAAAACCAGTCCAAAGGGTATAGCGGCACCTTGCCGGATTATGTAAAACATTGGGCACACCCTCTTCCTTTTATATATGAGAGCAACGGCAGCGAAACCTTTTTTACGGATACGCGCGACCCGCACCCACAGGCCCGCCGGGTGTTCAGTTTTCACCAACCGCAAACGCTCAAAAACACATTGGACGCCGGAACCTCTCTGCGGGAAAGATTGCAACTTTTCCCGCCGCTTGAAAAAGCCTCCTTGCGTGATTGTCAGTTTGATGCTATTACCCATTTGGAAAAATCCTTGGGCGAAGGCCGCCCGCGGGCACTTATTCAGTTGGCTACGGGGTCCGGCAAAACATATACCGCGTGTAATTTTACCTATCGTTTATTAAAGCACGCAAAAGCCAAACGCATATTATTTTTAGTGGACCGCAACAACCTGGGCCGCCAAACCCTTAAAGAATTTCAATCGTTCCGGCCGTCGGATGACAACCGCCTGTTTACCAATTTACATGTGGTGCAACATCTCCAATCTAACGTACTAAACCCGGATACAGAAGTAGTAATTACCACTATTCAGCGTTTATATTCTATGTTAAAAGGCGAGCCCGATTTTAATGAAATTAACGAAGAAACCTCCGCCTATGAAACACCTGCTTGGGCTAACGTACAGGTAGCGTATAATCCGAATATCCCGCCGGAGTTTTTTGATGTAATCATTACGGATGAATGTCACCGCAGTATTTATGGTTTATGGCGGCAGGTTTTGGAATATTTTGACGCCTTTTTAATTGGCCTTACGGCCACGCCGTCCAAACAAACTTTGGGTTATTTCAATCAAAACCTAGTGGCCGAATATCCTTACGAACGTTCCGTGGCGGATAATGTCAATGTAGGGTATGATATTTACCGTATCAAAACAGAAATTTCCGAGCATGGCGCCAAGGTGGAGGCCGGTTATACAATCCCTAAAATAGACCGCCAAACCCGCCAAAAAATGTACGAAACGTTGGACGAAGATTTAACCTACTCACCCGAGCAGTTGGACCGTGCAGTCACTTCGCTCAATCAAATCCGCACGGTACTGCAAACATATAAAGATAACGTATTTACTGCTTTATTCCCGGAACGCGCCTCCAACCCGGATTGGCTCCCCAAAACCCTTATTTTTGCCAAGGATGACAACCACGCAGAAACCATCGTGCGCATAGCGCGGGAAGTATTTGCCCAAGGGAACGATTTTTGTAAAAAGATTACCTACAACGTATCCGGTGTCAAGCCGGAAGAACTAATTAACGAATTTCGCAATTCCCCCACTTTCCGTATAGCGGTGACGGTGGATATGATTGCCACCGGTACAGACGTTAAACCGCTTGAAGTGCTGATTTTTATGCGCGACGTTCATTCGGAACTATATTACGAACAAATGAAAGGCCGCGGTTGCCGCACCATTCCGCTGGACGACTTGCGCTCCGTCACGCCAAACGCCGTATGCAAATCCAAATTTATTTTGATTGACGCGGTAGGCGTCACGGAAAGCAAAAAATCTGTTCCGCCGCCGTTGGAACGCAAGAAAGCCGTGCCATTTAAGAAATTATTGGAAAGCGTAGCCTTGGGTAAATGCGACGACGACACGCTCAGTTCCTTGGCGGCCCGCGTGTCTGCATTGGAAAAATCTATGGATGAAAAGTCCCAAACCCAATTACAAGAAAAATGTAACACCACGCTTAAAATTTTGGCTAACGATTTACTAGACGCCATAGACCCGGACCATTTGGAACACAAAACCCCGGCCGAGGCGGAGCAAATTAAAGAAAAAGCCATCCGTCCGTTTAGCAACCCTGCGTTGCGGGATATGCTGCTAAATAATGCCCGCAAGGCCTATATGTATGTGGACGATATTACGCCGGATACAGGCACCATAAAGCCCACCACAGACCGCGAACAAGAAATTTTGGAAAACTTAAAAACCTTTATTGAAAAGAATAAAGACGAGCTGACCGCCCTATCCATTATTTATTACCGCTCTTATGGGAAAAAACACCTAACCTATAACGGCATTAAAGAACTGGCGGACGCCCTAGCCAATAATACGCCCACGCTGGATATCCCGGTGCTATGGGGCGCATTTATGCGCGTAAACCCAAGCAAAGTGGCGGAAACAAAACGGCCGGAAAAGATGCTGACGAACGTTATCCAACTCATCCGCTTTGCATTAGGCCAAGATGACGAACTAAAACCCTTTGACACCGTAGCCACCCAGCGCTATAACCTGTGGCTGGGACGTATGAAAAAGCGCGGCATTGTGTTCACACCCGAGCAGACAAATTGGTTAAACGAAATCCGAAATTATATTATTTCTAACGCGTCTATCTCCTACGCTGATTTACAGCAAGACCCGGTGTTGTCCGACAAGGGCGGCCTGTTAAAGGCCCGCCAAGTATTTGCCGGGCTGGACCTGCCCCACTTGCTAACCGGCCTAAACACCACCCTGCTAGGTGCCGATAACGAAATAGGAGAATAAGGAATATGTTTAAATTATTGTTCGATTTAATATGGATTTGTGCTTCTCTTGTACCTTATATGATTTTCTTCATTATAGGTATAGAAACACAACAGACATATAGGGGGATTCCCAGCAATTATATATGCGCCTTAATTATACTTTTTATTGGTATTGGAGTTACTTATGGAATTTTAAAATATTATCTTAGCAACTCAGAACGTGATAATGTGAAAATAAGTAGCATACGCCCAGCAGAGCCTACTTATATTCCTCTCTACATTTCTTATTTTATAATTACATTAGGAATAACAAAATATTCTGCATTTTCTATAATTACTTTACTGTTAATTATTTTCATTTTCAAAACAAAAGTATTTTATTTTAATGTGTTGGCTTATATCTTTGGCTATCATTTTTATGAAGTTGTGAGCGAAGATGGCGTTTCGTTAATGTTAATTTTAAAAGAGAAAGATATCAAAAAAGCTGAATATTACAATGATCTTATTCGTCTTAACAATTTTTCTTTTATTGAGGGAGGAAAATAAATATGCCAGATAATATTTTTGCTGTTACCTATTCAAAAGAACATTATAAAGTCAAAGGAGAACAAGATTCAACACAACTATTTCCCGATGTGGACTTGTCCAACCCTCAACCTTTTAATAAAAAATACCTTGCGGAAGAGGATGAAATTCTTTTTATTGAGTTATCCGACGATAACCAAAATTTTATTCAGCCATTTATTAATAATGTAACCTCATCGGCAAGTTTAAACCTAATTCCTGAAAATTGTTGCTCCAAAGTAAACTTGTTATATGTGGGCTGTGAAGTTTCTACCAATGTATATAACATCAAATTTCAACGAATTTGGAACAAATACTATTTCAAAAAAACGTGGTTTTCTTTGTCCTTAAATGATTGTAATATCAAAAAAAATGCTTCCTTAATTATGCTAACGGGTAATACTGACTTGTTTTGGGAGTCTAATACGAAGCGTCTATATTTTAAGAATTTTAAAACAGCAAAAGCCATTTTCCCGCAATTAGAAAATTTTTATAGAAAGGCAACAGAAGCAGATTTAACACTGTTCAAAAATTCCCCATTAATTAGCGTTCCTAATAACAGTAAATTTGGTGAAAGAGCCTTAAAAAAAATTGCTTCTATAATAGACGACAAAGTTTTGGATTCTAAAAACATTGCCGACTTGCAATCTTATGCCCAAGAATATAATCAAACATTTCCTCCCTTGGAAGGTAATAAAATAAAAATAGCCTCTAATAAAGATGTGGAACTCTTATACAAACTTCTCAATGAGTTATTTTATACGACACAAGGTAGCCACGAAAAACGTGCCGTAAATTCAATTCAAAAAATAGAAAATGCAACCGAAAATCATTGAACTTAATGATGTCTTGGACTATCAACAACCGACTCCCTATATTGTCAAATCAACTGACTATATGGAGTCGGGGGATATTCCTGTTCTAACTCCGGGGAAAACTTTTATTTTGGGATATACCAAAGAAAAGGAAGGTATCTTTTCGGGGCCATTTCCCGTTATTATCTTTGACGATTTTACAACGGCTACAAAATTGGTAAATTTCCCTTTCAAAGTAAAATCTTCTGCTATGAAAATTTTGCTTCCCAAGGCAAATGTAGATATTAAATATATTTTCTATTTTTTGCAAACGCAAAAGTTTTCCGCCGAAACACACAAAAGATATTGGATTTCCGTATGTGCTAAAACAAAACTCGCCCTGCCGCCGATGGCGGAGCAGAAGAGGATTGTTAAGAAGATTGAGGAGCTTTTTGGAGTAATAGATGAGCAAGTTAAACGGCTAGAAGCCACCCATGCCGCCCTCGTCTCCTACCGCCAAAGCGTTTTGACTGATTGTTTAAGAAAAGCGGCGGGAGTTTCTACAACATTAGGAAAAACTGTAAAACCTCGCAGAGAACGAGTGACCTTTAATGGAACAAATGGAAATATGATTTTTATAGGCATGGACTGCATTGAATCTAATGCATTAAAACCCCATAAAACGGATTTATTAAGAAATACCAAAAGTACTTGTTTCATTTTTCACAAGGATGACGTTTTATACGGAAGGATGCGTTCTTACCTAAACAAAGTATTTAAAGCTGAAACAAATGGAGCGGCTTCGGCCGAATTTATTGTATTTCCACCTACTAAGGATATTTTACCTGATTATTTGAAATATCTTCTTCATCAACAAGACTTCGTTTCTTTTGCTACTAGAAATGCTTCCGGAGATCGCCCACGCGTAAAATTTGAGGAGGATTTAGCTCCTTTTCCATTTACTTTACCCTCTTTACCCGAGCAAAAAGCCATCGTAAAGAAGATAGAAAACGCTTTTGCATTTGCGGATAAGGCCCAAGCCGCTATTACAGGCGCATTGGAACAAGCCAAACAGCTCAAACAAAGCATTTTGAAACGGGCTTTTGAGGGCAAACTCGTCCCGCAAGACCCTAACGATAAACCCGTAGATTTAACCCAAATCAAAAAGGATAAACACAAATGACCGAAGCCACCTTAATCAATAAAGTTTGGAATTATGCCACCATTATGAAAGATGCCGGACTTAGCTATACTGACTACGTCCGCCAGCTTACCTACCTCTTATTCCTAAAAATGGACCACGAGCGTGAAACTTTGCTTAATGAGGGCTCTATTGTCCCTAAAAAATTCCGTTGGAATACGCTCCTAAACCTAAGCGGAGCGGAACTGGAACAACATTACTCGCACATTTTGGAAGCATTATCCAAAGAAAAAGGCATTATCGGCACGATTTTCCGCCGCGCCAAAAACGAGATTACAGACCCCGCCAAACTAAAACAGTTGATAGCTCTTATCAACAAAGAAACCTGGCTCGCGCTAGATATGGACGTTAAAGGGGCTATTTACGAGGGGCTGTTGCAAAAGAACTCGACCGAAACCAAAGCCGGAGCGGGCCAATACTTTACGCCACGCCCTTTAATACGCGCCATGGTGGAGGTAATGCGCCCTACGCCGGAAATGACGGTGGTGGACCCGGCCTGTGGTACAGGTGGTTTTTTACTGGCCGCGTATGACTATATGAAAAAGCAAACGCGTGACCGCACCGTATTAAAAGAACTCCGCGCCAATAAACTTTCCGGCAACGACATCACTCCGCTTGTAGTAAACCTGTGCGCCATGAACTTATATTTGCACGGCATAGGAGAAGGCAAATGCCCCATTGAGGAAAAGGATTCCCTGCTTAACGCAGGCGAAAAACGCTACGATATGTGCTTAACAAACCCGCCTTTTGGAAAAAAGAGTTCCACCACCATTATCGGCGAAGACGGCACCCTGAAAAAGGAACGCGAAAACTACGAGCGGGAAGACTTTATCGCCACAACTTCCAACAAGCAGATTAACTTTTTACAGCATATTATGACGATTCTTAAAACGCCCGGTTATGCCGCCGTGGTGGTGCCGGATAACGTGCTATCTGAAGGCGGCGCGGGCGAAAAAGTGCGCAAACGCTTGCTAAACGAGTTTAATTTGCATACTATTTTGCGCCTGCCGACCGGGATTTTTTATGCGCAGGGCGTAAAAGCTAATGTAATCTTTTTTGAAAAGCACCCGCCATTAACATCCGGCCACCGCACGCAGGATGTATGGGTTTATGATTTGCGTACCAATATGAATTTAACCTTGGTGGAAAACTCGCTTTCCGACGAACATTTGAAGGATTTTGTAAAATGCTACCATGCCGAGGACCGCACCAAACGGGTGGAAACTGAACGCTTCAAAAATTTTACTTACGATGAAATTATCAAGCGCGACAAAACCAATTTGGATATTACATGGCTTAAAGATGAAAGTTTACAAGAATTGGAAAACCTACCTGAGCCGGAAGTTTTGCTAAAAGACATTATCAGCAATCTGCAGTCCAGTTTAGACGCGTTTAAAGAACTTCAAAGCAAATTGAAATAAAACTAGGCTAGGGCGAAAAACCCTAGCTTATATTTTGCATTTTGTCCGAATTAGAGCAACTGTTTCAATACACTCATAATGTATTCTAGGTTTTTACTGTCAGACACAACTACATGGTAATCTCTATTACCCCCCTGGCCTCTCAGAAACATTCTCAAAAAACTTCTTGGAATCGTCCAATTCACAAACCTGGGGCAAAGCCAACGCGCTTGAGTTTGCGTGGACAAGGTAGAAACGCAAAGGGATACTTGGTTTAAGCAGGCCCCTAAAAAGGCCGCGGTTTGCGCGTGTAAAGTCGGGGATTCTAAAAAAGAACAAAAAAGCGTCAGTTGCGCCGCCAAAACAACGCCTATTAAAGCCTCTTTAGAGAGCGTAATTGCTAGCCCCACCATACTTAAAAAGCCAAATAACCCCAGCTTACCTGCCTTGGGGCCACATTCATTAAAAAGTTTAAGGGCAAAGACCTGCTGATAGAAGTAAAATCAGACGGATTGTATTGGGAAGGGAAGTGCTACAAATCCCTTTCCGGCCTAGCTATGGCCATTACGGAGTACCCCATATCGGGTTATGTATTTTTCCACAAGGAGATAACAGAATGGGCCGCCAAGAAAAACCCCTCGCAGAATTAGTAAAAATACTCCGCACAGCATACCCCAAAGGCTCGCGCGTGGTGCTTGTTCAAGTGGACGATATACAGGCCCCGCCCCTTGGTACAAAGGGAACCGTACAAGAAGTGGACGATTTAGGGACCATAATGGTTCATTGGGACAACGGGAGCCATTTAGGGGTGGTTTTAGGGGCAGATATTTGCCGCAAAATATAGGATTAACAAGGAGCATAATATGACCGAAAAAGAGCGATTAGAAGTAATAAAACATTCCTACGAAGTGTTGCAAGGGTTGGTAAAAGACCTCTCCAAGAGCGTAAAAGACGCACAGGAAGGAATTGATATCTCGGACCGAAACCTCATCATGGGAAGTCTGTACGGGATAGATGGCACCGCCGAGCGGATTAGGAACGTCTATGCGGTAATGACCTACCTACACCAAGGGAAATAAGGAGTTTTTATGAGAGAGAGACGAATTTGCCCAAAATGTGGTGGCCCGATGCGTGGCTATCCGGCAATTAGCCGCAAAGATAACCAAACGGAAATATGTAGCACCTGTGGGCTAAAAGAAGCATTGGAAGCCTATAACCGCAACCGCTCTAAATAATTACCCCAAAATAGGAATTATCAGCAATTAGGCTCGTAATTCCTATATTCCCTTATGAAAAGTATGGGAAGAATATTTTGACATTGATGACAATTCAGCATTGACACGAATGTCAAAAATTAAACCGTGTTATTGACTAAAAACAGTTGACATACCCCTCTTGTTTTGGCTAATACAAAGTTATACTTTATTTTGGTCTGGAGTATATATGACTTACATAAAAAGAACCTTAGAGAAGAGTATTTTGCAAATGAGTCAGTTTTTCCCTGCGGTGTTAGTGACGGGGCCGCGCCAAGTGGGCAAGACCACTATCTTAAAAAATTGTGAGTCTAATTCCCGCACCTATGTATCTTTGGATTCTTTGGATAATCGGGCCTTGGCACAAAACGACCCCGCCCTGTTCTTACAGAACTTCCCCGCGCCCGTACTTATTGATGAAATACAATATGCCCCGCAACTGCTGCCATACATTAAAATACAAATTGACAAACACCAACAACCCGGTATGTTCTGGCTGACGGGTTTCCAGCAGTTCCATTTAATGAAGAATGTGACGGAAAGTTTGGCAGGCAGAGTGGGAATTCTGCAACTGCAAGGGCTGTCACAAACCGAAAAAGACGGCAACAGGTCTTCACTGCCTTTCTTGCCAACGGAGCAATACATTAAAACACAGGCTGTTAATGCGCCCGAGGCCGACATTATCAAAGTGTATGAGCGCATTTGGAAAGGCTCTTATCCCAAATTATATCCTGCGGATAATATACACTGGGAAACTTTTTATGAATCCTATCTGCAAACATACATAGAGCGGGATATACGAACATTAAGTACCATTCATAAAGAATTGGATTTTCTAAAATTTATGCGTTCTTTGGCGGCGCGGACCGGGCAAATACTCAACTATAAAGCGATGGCAGATGATGTGGATGTATCGGCTCCAACCTTAAAGGAGTGGCTGTTTGTTTTGCAAGCATCTAACTTGATTTATATTTTATCTCCTTATTCCAACAATATAGGGAAGCGTTTTATTAAAACGCCGAAAGTGTATTTCTTGGATACGGGACTTGCAAGTTATTTAACCGGATGGAAAACCCCGGAAACCCTGCGTGAGGGTGCTATGAGCGAGGCTATGTTTGAAACGTATGCCGTGAGTGAGATTTTGAAAAGTTATTGGCATAACGGCAAACAGCCGAATATTTATTATTACAGGGATAAAGAGGGGCAAGAAATAGATGTATTATTGGAAGAAAACGGCTCTTTTTATCCGGTGGAAATAAAAAAGAAAACGAATCCGACGAAAGAAGATATCCGGCATTTTTCCATTTTGGAAAAACTACAACTGAAACAAGGGACAGGCGCGGTACTTTGTATGGCCACAAACCCCCTTTCTATTACCCAAAATGTTCAGCGCATCCCCATCACATACTTATAAGGGATTTTATATTGCCGAGAAAAACTAAAAAAATTCCCGGGGGCCGTTTACAGCAGGGCCGCCCGGGAAATTTTCTATTAAACAATCCGTTTATTTACACGTTTCGCAAGGTATCGTCAACCGTTGCACCTTATCCACATTCATTAAACAATCCGTTTATTTGTATGATTCGCAAGGTTGGGGTGCGCGTTCAATAAAACGCGGACACATTAAACAATCCGCTTATTTGCACGCTTCGCAAGGTCTTTTGGCGTTTTCCACCGCGTACGTTTTGCGCATTTCGTATTCTTCTTTTTTACCTTTGTTCCAGTTTTGCACCGGGCGCAAATAGCCCACCACGCGGCTGTATACTTCACATTTGGAACCTTTTACGGCGTTCAATTCCTGTTTCATATCGGAAAGTTTATTTTCAAGTACTTTTTTTTCTTGTGCGGTCATATACGGGGTTCTCCTAAAAATTAAATTATTAAAATCCGTACATTTATTATAGCTTATTTTTGGCTTTAATAGTAATAATTCTTATTAGTGCGAATTTTTAGACAGAATTTTTAGACAGAATTTTTAGTTTTTCCGGGCGTATTTATTGTAGTTTCCGGCTGTATTGTGCTATTTTCCCGGCGATTACCGCCTTTAGTTCGGCCGGCTCCTGCACCACAATATGCGGTATCCATTCCAAAATGGTGGGTATAATTTCTTCAAACCGCCCGACGGCGCACTCCAGCGTTAAAGGCCCCGCCGCGGCGGACTTAATTAACTTTTGTCTGGGGAAATACTCCCGCTGTTCAAAGTAGCAGGCAACCTCGCTATCTATGCTCAATTTAACGTGGTGGGTTCTGTTTTCTTCAAACCATACGGAAGCACTGTCTTGCAAGGTTTTTTCCAGCATCTGCGGGCGGATAAAGGTGGAATTTTGCAATTTAGCGCCCGTTATTTTGTCTAAGCGCAATTTAAGGATGGTTTCATTTTTTCCGTAAGCCAACAAATACCAAAAACCGTTAAACCACGCTATTTTAAGCGGAGAAATACTCCGGCCGGATAAGGGCGAATTTTCATATTGGATAATAATATGATTGCGCCCGCTGATGGCTTGCTCCAACGTCTTCATCAATTTAGGGTCTTTGAACGCCTGCCCTTTGGCAATTTTAATAAAAAAAGGATTTTCTTTATTTTCTTCTATTACTTTACTGCGCAATTCCCGGAAGGTATCCGCAAAGTTGCTGCCCAAACTGCGTGCCATTTCCCCCAGGAGCGCCAGCATGGCGGCTTCTTGGGCGCTCACGCGCATACGTTGCAAGCTGAACCCCTCCACAAAGCAATAAAACCCTTTTTTGGTATTGGCGAACGGGAACCCCGCCTCCTCCAATATCCGCAAATCCCGCTGAATAGTGCGGAGTGTCACATTCAAATCCCGGGCCATGGAAGAAACCGATATTTCCCCCTTATCCAACCCATTCAAAATATACATTAAACGGCTGATTTTGTTTAATGTTTCGTTTAGCATAAATCTCCTTGGCGCAAATAGTGCGCAGGGGCCGGGCCGTTTTTGCCGTTGCCCGCTCCTGATATCATAGCATATCGGCGCGACAACAGCCGGTCGTGTTTTTTTTATTAAAATATATTTTTATAAGGGAGGCCGGGCGGCAGGTCGGCGGATAAATACCGCGTTTTTCCGCACCGCCCGGTTTTTATAAACTGCGGATAGCCCACGGTTTAGGATAGAGATTATTGGCGCGCTCGCCCAGGTTTTTCATAAAGCCGAGCGGCTGGTTTTGATAAGTGACCAACACAAACCCGCGCGGCACATTCGGGCCCAGCACCAGGCTTTCCCGGTGCAAATACCGCCGGGCTAAATCCAACGGGAGTTCCACCCGCGGGAAGTCTGTTTCCCGGGTAGCCAGAGAAAGCGCCTGCCCGATAGAGGGGATAACGTCTTTGCCTTTTATTTCCGGTTGTGGGAGTCCGTCGGACAATAAATGAATAAACGGATATTTTTTGATTTGTTCCCGCAACGCACCCGGCAGGGCGGCCCCGGCGGAACCGTCACTCTTTTTGCGCAGGGCCGCCATAAACAGCCCCTCGCTTTGCGTAATACCGGGGATAAAACGGTAAACAGGTTCCTGCCACCCGCTTAACAAACTGCCGGTAATCTGCCATTCCGGCCGGACGGGCACCGGCACTATTTCCGCCCCTAAATTTTCCATTATCCAGCGGACGTTTTCTTCGTTTTCGTGCGTGTTGAATGTGCAAGTGCTGTAAATCAGCAAGCCGCCCGGGCGCAAACACGGCCAAATATCCTGCAAAATTTGCCGTTGGCGTTCCCGGCAAAAATGCACATTTTGCACGCTCCACTCTTTTATGGCGCCCTCGTCACGCCGGAAAAGCCCCTCACCCGAACAGGGCACGTCCGCCAAAATAACATCAAAAACCAAATTTGTTTTGGCGAAATCTTTGGGCGGGTTATGGGTGACCAGTACATCCGGGTGGCCTTGTTTAAGCATATTTTCCAACAGGATATTGGCGCGGCGGCGGTCAATCTCGTTGCTGACTAATACGGAGCCTTCCGGCAGTGCCGCCCGCAACAGGGTGGATTTCCCGCCGGGGGCGGCGCACAAATCAAGCGCGCGTACCGGGCCCGCCACCAAGGCGCGCACCACCGTATCTAAAAATAAGGAACCCGCCTCTTGCACATAATACACCCCGGCATGGAAAAGCGGGTCCAGCGTAAAGCGGGGGCGCTCGGCCAGCCAAAACCCCTGTTGGCACCACGGCACCGGCTTAGCCTGCGGGAAAAGCGTTTCCCCCGTACATTTCCACGGGTTGAAACGCACGCTGACGGCCGCTTCCTGCGTGAGGGCCTGTTCAAATTTAGCCCAACGCTCCGCCCCCAACAGGGCGGAAGTATACGCTATAAATTCTTGCGGTAATGAGAGCATGATAAAAAATCCTTTATAAATACCGGCCGGTTAGGCTCTGCGGGCATTGTTTAATTGTTTCCGCGGGGCCGCACGCCACCACGGTTCCCCCCGCACTGCCGCCGCCCGGCCCCATATCAATGATATAGTCCGCGTGGCGCAAAACGTCCAAATCGTGTTCAATTACCACCACCGTTGCGCCGTTTTGAATGAGCCTTTGGAACACCCCCAACAGCGTGCGCACGTCTAACGGGTGCAGGCCGATGGTAGGCTCGTCAAACACAAATACGGTGGAATGTTGCGGCTTGCCCATTTCACTTGCCAATTTTAAGCGTTGGGCTTCCCCGCCGGAAAGGCTGGGGGTTTCTTCGCCCAAGGTCAAATACCCCAGGCCCAAATCTTGCAGGATTTGCAAGCGTTGGCGCACCACTTTCCAATCCGCGCACGCGTCCAACGCCGCGGAAACATCCAACGCCATCAGCTCCGGCAATGAAAACTTTTCCCCGCGCTGGTTGGTATATTTTACGTCAAACGCCTCCCGCGCATAGCGCGCCCCGCGGCAAGTGGGGCAGGGCACGTCCACATCCGGCAAAAATTGCACATCCAGGCTGATTTCCCCGGTGCCGTCACACCCCGCACAGCGCAAACGGCCGGTATTGTAGGAAAAATCCCCCACTTTATACCCCCGCTGTTTGGCATCCGGCGTGCGGGCAAACAGTTTGCGCAGCTCGTCATGCACGTTGGCATACGTTGCCACGGTGGAGCGCACGTTAATCCCAATGGGGGTGGCATCAATGAGTTTAACTTGCTCAATGCCCGGCGCTTGCACGGCGCGCACATGGGCCGGGAGCGGCGCATGGCGCACTTGCGCATCCAACGCGGGCACTAAACTTTCCAATACTAACGTGGTTTTGCCGGAGCCGGACACGCCGCTTACCACCGTCAGCCGCCCTTTGGGGATTTCAATTTCCAACGGTTTTACCGTGTGAATAGGCCCGGTAGACAAACGGATTTTGCCTTGCGCAAACAGTTCTTCCGCAGGCACTTTTTCCCACACCCGGGGCGGCGTATGCCCGGTTAAAAACGGCCCGATTTTGGAATTTTTATTATGGCAGACATCCGCCAGCGTGCCTTGTGCAATTACATAGCCGCCGTTGGCGCCGGCTTGGGGGCCCATTTCCACAAACCAATCGGCCGAGGATAAAATTTGGGTATCGTGGTCCACCAACACGACGGAGTTGCCGTCCGCAATTAAATCTTGCATAACGCCTTTTAAGCCCACAATGTTAGACGGGTGCAACCCGATAGACGGCTCATCCAACACATACAAAACGCCGGTGGTGCGGTTGCGCACCGCCCGCGCCAACTGCATCCGTTGGCGCTCCCCGGTGGATAGGGTGGCGGAGGCGCGGTCCAGGGTTAAATACCCCAGGCCCAAATCCATCAGGCGGCGGGAGGCGGACAAAAAGGCCTCCGCAATATTTTGCGCCATTTCGCGCATTTCAGCGGGCATAGTAGCGGGAACGGCCGCCACCCACGCGGTTAAATCCACCAATGTTTTTTGGCAGACGTCCGCCAAGTTTAGGCCGCACACACGCGGGGCGCGGGCCGCCGCACTCAAGCGGGAGCCGCCGCAATCCGGGCAGGTTTCGCGTTTCAAAAATTTTTCCACCCGCTTCATGCCTTGCTCGTCCTTTACCTTGGCCAACGCATTTTTTACCGTATAAACGGCATTGTAAAAGGTAAAATCCAATTCGCCCGCTTGATTTGTTTTTTTGGCTTTATAAAAAATGCGCTTTTTTTCCGCCGGGCCGTGATACACAATTTCTTTTTCCTGCGGGGATAAATCCTTAAACGGCACGTCCGTCCGTACGCCCATGGCGCGGCAAACGTCCGTCATTAAAGACCACATTAAACTGTTCCACGGGGCCACGGCGCCTTGGTCTATGGTTAAATTTTCATCCGGCACCAACGTAGCCATATCCACGTTCCACACGGTGCCGGTGCCGTCGCAAGCCGGGCAGGCGCCCTGGCTGTTAAAAGCCAGTTCTTCGGCACTGGGGGCATAAAAATCCGCGCCGCACTCCGGGCAGTGGAGCATTTTTCCGGCCGCCACCGCCAGCGAAGGCGCCACATAATGCCCGTTGGGGCAACGGTGGTTAGCCAGGCGGGAAAACATCAACCGCAAGCTGTTAAGCAGTTCCGTACCTGTACCAAAGGTACTGCGCAGGCCGGGCACGCCGGGGCGCTGGTGCAGGGCCAACGCGGCGGGCACATATAAAACTTCGTCCACCTGCGGGCGGGCGGCTTGGGTCATGCGGCGGCGGGTATAGGTGGAAAGCGCCTCCAAATACCGCCGGGAGCCTTCCGCATACAGCACGCCTAACGCCAAAGAAGATTTGCCGGAGCCCGAAACCCCGGCAATACCTACGATTTTATTTAAGGGAATATCTACATCTATATTTTTGAGATTATGCACCCGCGCACCGCGGATTTTGATTTTATCAACCATAGCAGGCTCCTGCCGGGCGGACAAGCCGCCGGGAATTAAGGTTGGGTAGTTTTTAAGTCCGCGGTTGCCTTTTGGGGGGCAGGCAACAGGGCAAACATCAGGTAAGTTTTGAACAGCTCCAGCGTAAAACAGACCGATACAAACACATATTTATATACGCTGATTTCCTGCACGGTTAAAACATGGGAAGTATAATACATCCGCCCCACAAACCGCACCAACAGGGAAAACGTATAATCCGCATTACTGCACAGAGCTAGCAGCGCCTGCAACAGGGACAGCACCCCCACCATGCGTTCCCCCCACAAAATAAATACTACCTGCGCCACATACAAAATAAAAAAACCCAAATGCAAGCGCAGTAAAAGCCCGCCGGAACGCACATCTCCGGCCAATAAAAATGCGTTTACCAAAGCCCCCAACAGGCAGAAGATTAAAATAAACTTCAGCCAAGGGTTTAAGTTCAAAAAAGCATTTTTTAATTTGCGCATAATTACCGTTTTAAGGCCAACGAGTCTTTTTCCTGCCGGGTTTCCAACGCCTGGCGGATGAGCCCGTCTAAAATATCCGTATACACGCGGCCGCTGGCTTCAAAAAGCTGCGGGAAAAGGCTGGTTTCGCTCATGCCGGGCAGGGTGTTAATTTCGGAAAAATAATATTTGCCGTCTTTGCCGAGCAAAAAATCCACCCGGGCAAGCCCGCTCCCGCGCAGCGCCGTAAATACGGTTTGGGCATCTTTCTTCATGGCCGCCTGCGTATCTTGCGGGATTTCCGCCGGCACGCGCGTTTCGCACCCGCCTTGCACCAGGTATTTGGCTTCATAATCAAAAAATTCATGGGTGAGCATTTTTAGCTCTCCGCAGGCGGAAGACTCCACCGCACTCCCCCGGCCGTACAACGCGCAGAAAATTTCGCGGGCACGGTCCACGCCTTTTTCCACCATAATCCGGGTGTCAAATTCCAAGGCAAACGCCACCGCTTTGTGCAGTTGCGCGCCGTCCGTCACTTTGCTCACGCCAACGGAGGAGCCCAAGCACAACGGTTTAACAAACACCGGGTAGCCCTGTTGGGCGGCCCAGGCTTCCAGTTCGGCCTTGTTGTAATCTTGCGCACGGGTTAAAATGCGGTACGGCAAGGTGGGCACCCCGTAATGCGCCGCCACCAATTTGGCAATTTCTTTATCCATGCCCATGGCAGAGGCCAACACCCCGCACCCCACATAGGGCACGTCCATACTTTCCAAAAGGCCCTGCACCACGCCGTCTTCCCCGTTAGAGCCGTGCAACACCGGGAACACCACGTCCACTTTCCATGGGTTGGAACCGTCCAGCGCGGCAAAATGCGCGTCCGGGCGGATAACCGGCGTAATGGGGGTATCTTGCGGGGTTTGTTCACTGCACGATTTTTGCAAGAACCACTGGCCGCAACGGCTGATAAAAATGGGATAAACAATATATTTTTCCGGCTGGGCGCTTAACAAACGGCACACCGTTTGCGCACTATGCACGGAAACTTCATGCTCGGTAGATTTTCCGCCGTATAATACGGCTACTTTCAAAACTTGCATACTAAAAACTCCTTATAAAAAGCCTGACTTATCATCAGGCTTTTATACAAAAAACGGTTATTTGTCTTCCCGGAAGATAGACCATTTCATCCGGCCTATAAAACTATCTGTTTTTTCCAAAAAATCTCCGCCGGGGCCAAAATCATCTTGCGCCATGGGTTTAGCCACTTTAATTTCCGGCAAGTCTTCCTCACTGCGCACTTTGGGCTTTAGCGTTTCCTTTACTTCCACCGGGGTTTCATTCAGCGGAACGGCCGAGGCCGCCGGTTTAGCGGGCGCCGGGCTTTTAGGCAAATGCACCATGGGCGCCACCGGGGCCGCCGGATTGTGGGGCGGCTGGGCACGCAAGGCTTTGTTTTCCCGGGCTAAAGATTCTTTTTCCTGTTCCAATTCTTTTTTCTGTTTGATTAACAGCTCTTTTTCTTGCACCAACATTTGTTTTTGGTGTTCTAACAATTCGCGTTCTTTGGTCCAGTTTTCTTTTTGGCGGGACAGAGAGTCTTTTTCGCGCGATAAAGCCGTTTGTTCCCGCAACAGGGCCTCGTTGGCTTGGTTTAATTCCTGCGTTTTGCGGGAAAGCTCCTCGTTCACCCCGGCTAAAGCGGCCTGGTTTTTACGCAAAGCTTCGTTATTTTCATTGAGTTCGTCTGCCCGGCGGGATAAATCCGCATGCGCCGTTTGTTCCCGCAACAGGGCCGCGTTTGCTTGGTTTAATTCCTGCGTTTTGCGGGAGAGTTCCTCGCTTACCCCGGCCAAAGCGGCTTGTTTTTTCAGTAGCGCCTCGTTATTTTCATTGAGCGCGTCCGCCCGGCGGGATAAATCCGCATGGGCCTGTTGCTCCCGCAACAAAGCCTCGCTGGCTTGGTTTAATTCCTGCGTTTTGCGGGCTAATTCCTCGTTCACTCCGGCTAAAGCGGCTTGATTTTTCAGTAGCGCCTCGTTATTTTTGCTGAGTTCGTCCGCCCGGCGGGACAAATCCGCATTGGCTGTTTGCAAGGCGGTGCGTTCGTCCGTCAGGTGGACATTTTCGGCCGTTAATACCTCAATTTTTTGTTTGAGTTCTTCAATGACGGCATCATTGCGGTTGATTTTTTCTAACAATTCCTTAAAATTGGCTTCCAAGGTTTGTTTTTCCCGCAGGACCGTATCCAACCGCTGTTGGACTTCCTCCAATTTAGCGGCCAACGTGTCCCGTTCCTGTTCCAGGGTTTGAATACGCGAACCGAAAATAGAAAGCTGTTTTTTGGCTTCCCCCGCGTGGGCTTCTTCCATACTGGCCATAGAGGCACGCACGGATTCCAATTCCTTAGTTTTGGCCTCGTACTGGGCGGTAAGCTCTGCCTTTTCGTTAGCAATATTGTGCAGTTTTAAGTTTTCCGCTTTTAAGGACTCAATTTCCTCCACTTGTTTCATACATACGTTGGAAATTTCATGCAGTTGGGTTTCCAAACTGCTGACCTTTTGTTGATATTGCTGTTTAACGGAAATAATACGGCCTTCAAAATCAAACGATTTGAAGCGTTCTTCGGCCGCGGTTAATTGTTCGCGCAAAGAAAGGATTTCTTTGGCTTGCTCGGCCGATTTTTTGAGCGCTTCCATTTTTTCCTGCTGAACTTTTTTAATTTCACGGTCCAACGCGCTGTTGACGGCTTTTAATTGTGAGGCCTTTTGGTGCAAACTGCTAATCAGGCGTTCTTTTTCTTCGCGCTCCAGGCGTTCTTTTTCTTGCGTTTGGGGCGCTTCCTGCGGCACTTGGGCAGGCACAAAAGCCGGGGCTTTATCATCAAAGCCGCGGTTTACTTCCGGCGCTTGGTCAAAGCCCAGCACGCGGGCCGTCTGCGCGCGGGAAAGCGTTTCCACACTGGCTTTTAAGTTATTAATGGTCTCCGCCAGCCCGGCCACAAAAGCATCTTTATCTTTTTGCTTTTCCATGGCCTGGCGGGTTAAGGCAAGTTCACTTAAAATTTTGTCATTTTGGGCGGCAGAGGCTTCAAAGCGTTCTTCCAGCTCGTGTATTTTGGCTTCCAGTTTTTCAAAAGATTTATCATACTGGGCCTGGCGGGAAACGGCATTTAATTGTTTTTTACCGTCGTAAGAACTTTTGGCAGAAGCGCCGTCCGATGCCGGGATTTCCTGCATACGGAAACGTTCCAAAAAATCCGAAAAATCTGTTTGACCGTCAAATTCAGTTTCAAATGCCATGGGGTTATCCTACAAGGTAAAAAATATATATACTAAATTTAACCACAATACGACGGAGATGTCAAGCAAAACTGCGCCGCTATTCCTGCGCGCTTTTGCCCGCCTGCGGCCGGAGCGTTTGCAACCATTTGCGGCGCACAAAACCCACCAAATAAAATGAGCCCGCGCACACCACATACGGCTCCTGTTTCACCGCCGTAAGCGCGCGGGAAGGATTTTTGAAAAAGCGGACTTTTACCCCCTTGGGCAAAGCCTCTAAAATTTCTTCTTTTCCGGCCCCGCGGGTAGGCGAAGGCACCGTGACGACTATTTGCTTAAAATGCGGAGCGAGCAACGCAAGCATTTTTTTATAGTCTTTGTCCTTCATAAACCCGCAAAGCAGGGTAGCCTTGCCGGCGTACGGAGTGGCCTTAAAAAATTCCAAAAACAATTCTATGGCTTGGGGATTGTGGGCGCCGTCCAAAATAAGGGTTTGGCCGGGGCGGTGCAGAACCTCAAAACGCCCGGGCAGGCGCACCGTTTCAAACGCGCGGCGCACGGCCGCTTGCGGGATATGCAAACATTGTGCCAACTGATACACCACACACGCATTAAGCCCCTGGCGGCGGCCCAACGCATGTAATGCCCACTCTTGGCCGTCTGCCGTGTGTAAAATGGTTTGGTTATTGGGGAAATCAAACGCATAAGTAAAAAACGGCTGTCCTTCTTCCACAAACGTAAGCGGGGCGTTTTTTTCTTTGGCGATTTTTTTAATTTCTTCCCGCGCGGACGGATTGACCGCGCCTGAAAAACACGGCACGCCGGGCTTAATAATACCGGCCTTTTCCCGCGCGATTTGCGCCAGGGACGAGCCCAACAGCTGCATGTGGTCCAGCCCGATAGAGGTTATCACACACGCCGCCGGGGTGCAAACATTGGTGGGGTCTTTGCGCCCGCCGAGGCCCGTTTCCAACACGGCATAATCCACCCCCGCCCGCGCAAAATGGCAGAGGGCGGCGGCGGTTAAAATTTCAAAAAAATTCAGCTCTTGTTCTTCTTCTTGGAAAACCTGCAAAACGGCGGAGGCAAAATCCGCCTTAGAAATGTTTTGGGCGTTTACTTGGATGCGCTCGCACGGGTCGCACAAATGCGGGGAAACAAACAGCCCGGTTTTATACCCGGCCTGGCGGAGCGTTTCGGCCGTCAGCGCGGCCACGGAGCCTTTGCCGTTGGTGCCCGCAATATGAATGACTTTGAACCGCTCCTGCGGGTTGCCCAACCGCTCCAAAAGGGCCGTCAAACCGTCTAATCCGGCCCCGCACCCAACGCCGGTGCGCGTTAAAATATAATCAAATACTATCTTAAAACTCATTTTTATCCGGGTTATAACGGCGTATATCCGCCCCCAAAGCGGTTAATTTTTGCTCCAAATCTTCATAGCCGCGGTCTATGTGATACACGCGCTCAATTTCCGTCGTGCCGCGGGCCGCCAACCCGGCAATTACCAGGGCCATACCGCCCCGCAGGTCGGACGCCATTACATGCGCGCCGGACAAACTTTCCACGCCGTTTATGCGGGCGATACTTTTTTCGGTTAAAATATCCGCCCCCATGCGCACCAGTTCCGGCGCGTGCATAAAGCGGTTTTCAAAAATATCTTCATCTATTTCCGCCGCACCGTCGCAAAGGGCCATCAGGGTCATCCACGGAGCTTGCAAGTCCGTTGCAAAACCCGGGTACGGCGCCGTGCGCATCCGCAGCGGTTTTACGCGCCCTTCGTACGGCAAAACGTGTACGCTGTCGGCGGAAATTTCCAAGGGAACACCCGCTTCCTGCAAATCTTCCAGTAAAATAGAGTTGTGTTCCGGCACACACTGATTAACCACCACATCCCCGCGCGTGGCGGCGGCGGCAATCATATAAGAGCCGGATTCAATCCTATCCGCCACTACGCTGTGTTCCGCCCCGTGCAGGGCGCTTTTCCCGCGCACCGTTAAATTGCCTTTGGCGTCCGCCGTAATATCCGCCCCCATTTTGTTGAGAAACGCAATCACGTCGTCCACTTCCGGCTCTTTAGCCACGTTTTCCAACACCGTTTCCCCGGGGATTAAACAGGCGCACATCAGCAGGTTTTGGGTGGCCCCCACGCTGGGGAAGCGCAACACAATCTTGGCCGGTTGTAATTTATCCGCCGATAAAACCACGTTTCCGTTGGCGGTGACGGCCTGCGCCCCCAATTTTTCAAATCCTTTTAAGTGGATGTCCACCGGGCGCACGCCGATAGCACACCCGCCTGGCAAGGGGATTTCCGCCGTCTTAAACCGGGCAAGTAGCGGCCCCGCCACCCAAAAACTGGCGCGCATTTGCTTAACCAGTTCATAAGGCAAACTATTTTTGAGCGGCCCGTTGGCGCTAATTAAAGCGGTACCGTTTTTATATTCCACTTTTTTGCCCAGATATTCCAAAATTTTAAGCGTGGTACGCACGTCGCGCAAGTTGGGCACGCGGTGAATGGTGCAAGGCTCGTCCGTCAGCAACGTGGCCACCAAAATAGGCAACGAGGCATTTTTGCTCCCGCTGGTTTGCACCACTCCGTGTAATTTTTTACCGCCCTGAATAATAAATCTGTCCATAATAAAAAACTCCTGATAAAAATTAAATTTTTTGGGCTAAAACAAAACGCTCTATTCCAAATATATCTTTTTTTACGGTGGCCCGCCACCCCAAAGCGTTTAATAAGGCGGCTACCCCGGCCGGCTGGCCTTGGCAAAGCTCCAACCCCAAAATGCTCCCCGCGTGCGTAAAACGGCCCGCGCGGCGGATAATTTGGCGGGTAAGTTGCAATCCGTCCGGGCCGCCGTCTAACGCCAAGGCGGGTTCCGCCTGTACTTCCCGCATGAGCCCGGGCAAATCCCCCGACGGAATATACGGCGGATTAGACACAATAATATCAAAATCCCCTTGCACGTTTTCCCACAAATCGCTTTCTATAAACGTGATTTTTTCTTGCAGTTTTAAGCGTTCGGCATTGTGGCGGGCTACCTGTAAGGCGCGGAGCGAAATATCCGCCGCCGTCACGCACGCATGGGGCAGTTGCGCCGCCAACGCCAGCGCAATACAGCCGCTCCCGGTGCATAAATCTAAAATCTTCAGCGGGGCCGCGGGGTTAAAAAAATGGGCGGCCCACTCCACCAGTTCTTCGGTTTCCGGGCGCGGGATTAATACGTCCGGCGTGACGGAAATTTCCAAATTGCAAAAAGGCTGAAACCCCGTAATATACGCCAGCGGCTCCCCGGCGGCGTGGCGCGCAACCAGCCGCTCATACGACTGTTGCTTGTCCGCAGGCAAAGGCTCCTGCCCAAAGGCCGTAAGCCAAGTGCGGGACGTGTGCAACAGGTGCGCAAGCAGAAATTCCGCATTGGCGCGGGGTTCCGTACAGCCGGATTGGGTTAAAACCTGCTCCGCTTGCGCTAAAGAGTCCCGCACGGTCAGACTCATAACAAGCCTGCCAGGGCCGTTTCAAAGGCGGAAAACTCAAACAAATTGACCGAGGCCGGCGCCGTGTGGATAATGCGGGCCAACAGGTTGTCCGGGTCGTTGGCGATGGAATAAGAATTATAAAATGCCACCGTGGGTTTACGCAAGCCGCTGGCAATATGCACCACCGCCGTATCCGGCGTGATGACCACTTTAGCCCCGGCCACTAACGCAAACAAATCAAACACGCTGTCCGTTTCGTACAACAACACCCCTTGGCGCACCCCTTGTAAATACGCCTGGGCACGCGCTTTTTGGGAAGGCATACAAGGGATAATGGCCGGCAAATGCGTGCGGGCGGCCAATTCTTTCAAAATACGGTGAATATTCATTTTATCCAGCGAGCGCGCCGCTATGGAGCCGAACGGATTAAGCAAAATATAGCCTTTCCCTTTATAATCGGCAATATGCTGTTTTAAGAACGCATCTCTTTTGGCCAGTTTGGCGGGCTGGAGCGGGATTTCGTACGATTTATTCGGTTTTACTACCCCCAACTGGGCCAAAACGGCTTGTTCGTGGTCCACGCACCGCCCGGGCACTTGCCCGAACGGAATGGGGCTGGTGTAATAATCCAACACTTTATCCCCGCCGATAATATGCTTAAAAAGCGTCCAGTTGGCAAACGGTTTTAAGGAAGTATCCAACACTAAATCAAAGTGTTTCCGGCGCAGTTTAAGCGCATACCACAGCAGGGTAAGCCAACGCTGGTTGGGGCGCAAAACCCGCGGAATGGGCAGGCGGTAAATTTTATCAATATACGGCAATTCTTTCAAATACCCGTATGCCGAGCCGAAACACGCCACGCTGATTTTTATTTTGGGGTTGGTGCGTTTGATTTCCCGGTAGCAACAGGACGAAATTAACGCATCACCCAAGGAACCTTCCCCGCGCAAAATGAGAATATTTTTCAAAAACCGGACATTAGGAATGGATTTCATGGAGAAGACCGTTAAATTTGTAAATTTTTGAGTTTTTGTTCCACACGCCACGCGCGCAAATCTTCCAAAATAGGCTCAATATTGCCCTGCATAATTTCCAACAAATTGTGGTAAGATTTATCGGTGCGGTGGTCCGTCACGCGGCTTTGCGGGAAGTTATAAGTGCGGATTTTTTCCGAGCGGTCCCCGGTGCCCACCTGGGATTTGCGCTCATCATAAATTTCTTTATTGCGCTTATCTTCTTCCATTTGGTACAGTTTGGCGCGCAGCATGGCCATAGCTTTTTCGCGGTTTTTGCCTTGGTGGCGTTCTTCGCGGCAGGCCACTACTACGCCGGTGGGTTTGTGGATAATGCGCACGGCGGTTTCCACCTTGTTGACGTTTTGGCCGCCGGCCCCGCCGGAGCGGCAGGTTTCCATAATTAAATCTTCGGGGCGGATTTCAATATCAATTTCTTCGGCTTCCGGCATAATGGCTACCGTGACAGTAGAGGTATGCACGCGGCCGGCCGTTTCCGTATCCGGCACGCGCTGTACGCGGTGGGTGCCTGCTTCGTCCCTTAACCACGAGTACGCGCCGTCCCCTTTAATAAACATACTTACATATTTGCACCCTTTTAAGCCGGTGGGCGTAAATTCCAAAATTTCGGTCGTCCAGCCTTTGGTTTGCGCAAAGTGCTGGTAAACGCGCAACAGTTCGTTGGCAAACAGGGCCGATTCTTCCCCCCCGGCACCGGGGCGGATTTCCAAATAAATATTTTTAGCGTCATTCGGGTCCGGCGGAATAACCAACACGCGCAACTCTTTTTGCAGTACCGGCAGTTTGGCTTCCAGTTCGGCCAGTTCGTCGGCGGCCATTTTTACCAGTTCTTTGTCTTCGCCGGCTTCAATCATGGCGCGGTCGTCCGCTATGGCTTTTTCCACGGCGTTTAATTCTTGCTCTTTTTCAATAATCGGGCGTAAAAAAGCGTGGCGTTTGGATTTTTGCGCCAGCTCCGTGCTGGAAAGGGAGCCGCTGGACAAATCGGCCTCCAGTTGCTTAAATTCGGCAATATATTTAGAAGTATCCATAAAATTCCTGTATTTATAAAAAGTTTATCCCGCCTCTCCCCGCAGGAAAAAGCCGGATAAACAAAAGAGCAGACCCCCTTGTTTGGAAGTCTGCTCTTTTCAAATTACCTGGCTATTTTGCTTCGGCAGTTTCGGCCTTTTTGGCAGCGGCTTTTTTAGGAGCGGCGGCTTTTTTAACTACTTTTTTTACCAATTTGGCTTTGGCTTTAACTTCCGTTTTCGGTTTGCGGACTACCGTTTTACCGGCGGTAGCGGCAAAGCGTTTGTTGAATTTGTCCACGCGGCCTTCCGTATCCAGCAGTTTCTGCTTGCCGGTAAAGAACGGGTGGCAGGCGGAGCAAATATCCAGTTTCAAATTATTGGTGGTGGAGCGGGTCAAAAATTTGTTGCCGCAGGCGCAAGTGACTTCCACAAAGTCATATTTGGGGTGTATTTTTTCTTTCATTTTTTATCTTCCTTTCAAAATCTTATAGTTTATTTTACCATATATTGCGGCATTTTGGGAAACAAAAATCTTCCCGCCGCCGGAGCAAACGCTAAAAAGCGTTTACCTCCATTTGTTTGAAGAAATCCTTATTGGATTTAGTGGCCGACAATTTTTCCAGCAGTAAGTTCATCGCGTCCACGGAGCTTAACGGCGCAAGCACTTTGCGCATAATCCAAACTTTATTCAGTTCGTCTTCGCTAAGCAGTAAGTTTTCCTTACGGGTGGAACTGCGGTTAATATCCACCGCCGGGAAAATGCGGCGTTCGGCCAATTTGCGGTCCAGGCACAGCTCGCTGTTGCCGGTACCTTTGAATTCTTCAAAAATCACTTCGTCCATTTTACTGCCGGTTTCCACAAGCGCACTGGCAATAATGGTTAAAGAGCCGCCTTCTTCCAAATTGCGGGCGGCGCCCAAAAAGCGTTTGGGCTTTTGCAAAGAGGTAGCTTCCAACCCGCCGGTAAGCACACGCCCAGAGGACGGCGCCACCGTGTTATACGCGCGGGCCAAGCGGGTAATGGAATCCAACAAAATAACCACGTCTTTGCCTTGTTCGGCCAAGCGTTTGGCTTTTTCAATCACCATTTCGGCCACTTGAATATGGCGTTCCGGCGCTTCGTCAAACGTGGAGGCAATCACTTCCCCTTTTACACTGCGGGCCATATCGGTCACTTCTTCGGGGCGTTCGTCAATCAGCAAAACCATCAGTACGGCATCTTTGTAATTGGTGGTAATGGAATTGGCAATAGCCTGCATAATCATCGTTTTACCCGTTTTGGGGGCGGCCACAATCAGCGCGCGCTGGCCTTTGCCGATAGGCGCAATCATATCTATTACACGCTGGGTGTAAGAGGTGCGGTCAATTTCCAACGTGAAACGCTTGTTGGGGTGGAGCGGGGTTAGGTTTTCAAAAAGAGGGCGGTTGTACACCTGGGAAGAATCCACCCCGTTTACTTTTTGCACTTGCAACATGGCAAAATAGCGTTCGCTGTCTTTGGGCGGGCGAATCAGACCTTCAATGGTATCGCCTTTACGCAGGCCGAAGCGTTTGATTTGGGAGGGCGAAACATAAATGTCTTCCGGCCCGGCCAAATAGTTATTTTCTTCGGAGCGCAAAAAACCAAAACCGTCGGGCAAAATTTCCAACACGCCGCCGCCGTAAACAGAGCCGTTTTGCTTAGCTTGCATAGCCACAATTTTGCCGATAAGCGCCTGTTTGCGCAGGCCGGAGGTTTCTTCTATATTATAATTAACGGCTAATTTGGTCAGTTCGGCCACGCTTAATTTGTTTAATTCGCGCGCATCCATCGGTTTGGCACCGTTGGGTTGGCGTTTTTCGGGCGCGGGGGCATACGGGGCGTTAATGTTAGAAGTTTTGTGCATAACGCGGCGCACTTCCGCCGGGCGGGCCGTTTCGGCCGGTTTTACATCTTCCCGCTTGGTGCGGGTATATTCCCGGGCGGGTTTGGCCGGTTTTTCCGGCGTTGTTTTTTCTTCCATGGGTACTCCTTCTTTTTGTTTAACCATAAATTGTATCCAGTGCGCGGGCAAGCCGGCACACTTTTTGCTCCAAATCTGTTTTAGTAGAACGGTTCGTCAAAATCACATCCGCCCGGGCGGCTTTTTGGGCCGGGCTCCATTGGTTTTTTAAGCGGCTTATATAATCTTCCCGCGTAAGCCCCCGTTCTTTCAGGCGCGCGGATAAGGTTTCTTCCCCCGCCAAAATAAGCAAAGTCAAATCCATATATTTATCCCAACCGCTTTCAAACAACAGGGGCACTTCAAACACGGCCCAACGCGCGCCGCAAGAGTCCAGTTGTTTTTGGGCCGCTTGCCATACCAGCGGGTGAATATACGCTTCCAACGCTTGGCGCTGTTGCGGGTTTGCAAAAACCTGCCGGGCGATAACGGCCGGGTCCGCACTGCCAAATTCCTGCCGTAAAAAGTCCTGTACTTGCGCTTGGGCGCGCACTTGACGGGCCAAATCGTCCGCGCTGACGGTAAACACGCCGCACGCCTTAAAAGCGGCCAGTACGGTGCTTTTGCCGCTGGCCATACCGCCCGTCAACCCCACTACATAAGGTTTTGCCGCATGTATCATAAAACAAGTTTTTCCAGTTCGTACCAATTTTTACCCGCTTTGGCACTGGCCAAGAGCGGCACCCGCAGTTTAACGGCATTTTGCATTTTATTTTTTACAAATAAAGCCGTTTCTTTTAAGGTATCGGCGGGCACCTCAAAAATCAGTTCGTCATGCACCTGCATAACCATTTTAACGGGAGTATTACGGACTTCCTGGAAAATATCTAACATGGCTTTTTTAATAATATCCGCCGAACCGCCCTGCACAATGGTATTAATGGCGGCCCGTTGGGCAAAAGAACTCATCGCGCCCACGCCCATATTAAACTCGGGCAGATAACGGATATGCCCCAACATGGTTTTTACATAACCGTTTGCGCGGGCGGCGGCTACATTTTCGTCAATCCACCGGCGCACGCCCTGATACGTCTTAAAATAATTATCTATATATTCTTTGGCTTCGCGCATGGAAATAGAAAGCGCCTGGGATAGGCCCATGGGGCCCTGTCCATAAATAATACCAAAATTAATTGCTTTTGCACTAGAGCGCATTTGGTCCGTCACCATCAGCGGCATTACGCCAAACACTTGTGCCGCCGTTTGCGTGTGAATATCCCCGCCGTCTATAAACGATTGCGTTAAAACGGGGTCTTGGCTTTCGTGCGCCAACACCCGCAAATCAATTTGGGAATAGTCCACACTTAACAGCATATTGCCTTCTCCGGCGCAAAAAGCGGTGCGCAGTTGGCGGCCTTTGGCGGTGCGGACAGGAATATTTTGCAAATTGGGGCTGGAACAGGACAAGCGCCCCGTGACGGTGCCGGTTTGGTCCAAATAAGCGTGTACTTTGTTTTGTTCGTCCGCCAACAATAATAAATTATCCACATACGTTGTTTTTAATTTACTGCTGGCGCGGAAATCCAAAATTTCCTGTGCGATAGGGTGAACATGGGCAATTTCCGCCAATACTTCTTCGTCGGTAGAGTAGCCGGTTTTGGTCTTTTTGACCGGCGGAATTTTTAATTGTTCAAATAACAACACGCCTAATTGTTTGGGCGAATTGACATTAACCGGATATCCGGCCCGCGCATCTATTTGCGCCTGAAGCGTGTTCATTTCCTGCAGTAAAACGGCTTGAAATTCCTTCAGCCAATCCGGGTTTACGCGCAAACCCTGGTGTTCCATATCCGCCAGAACGGAAAGGAGCGGCAGCTCCATATTTACAAACAAATCATACATCCCGCTTTTTTGCAAATCGTCCGTCAGCTTGGTTTGCATTTTCCAAATATATTGGTTATAAAGCGGCAGGCGGGCTTGGGCGTTTTCCCCCGCAATTAATACGGAAAAATAATGCGCGCACGCGGCAGAAAAACTTAAATCGCCGGACGGGTCCAACAAATAGCGGGCCAGACGGCCGTCAAAACAGCGCAGGTATTGGCCGCCGAGCAACAGGCCGGCTTCGCGCAAGGTTAATTTTAAGTCATAGCCCACTTTCAAAACGGTATCGTCCAAAACGATTTTTTGCAAAGCCGCCTGCTGGACGGAAGACACTTCCGCAAGCGGCGTTAAGGCGCAGGAAGTTTCGTCCGTGGCGCAGAGCAACAGTTCGTCTTCCACATGCAAAAAGAGCCGCCCGGCCGAAGGCACTTTGGCTAAAATTTCGTCCAGCGTGCCCAGCGGCGTTTGGGTTTGGAAAAGCGTTTCCTGCGGTTGGGCCGGCTCAAAAGACGTTAATAAATTCTTAAATTCATAGCGGGAAAACAAATCCGCCAACTGCCGCGGCTCCGGCGTGCAAATGCGGTAATCCTGCAAATCAAACGGCATGGAAAGGTTGCTGTCCAACACGACCAACTGTTTGGAAAGCAGGGCCTCTTCCACATGCGCCCGGATTTTGGCCGCCACCGACGCTTTTAAGGACGGGTCATCATTTTGTGCGGCGCGGATAATATCCTGCAAATGGCCGAATTTTTTAATCAGCTCCACTGCACTTTTGGGGCCCACCCCCATAATGCCGGGGATGTTATCGGACGCGTCACCCACAATGGCAAAATAATCCGGCAGAAATTTTGTTTCCACCCCAAATTTTTCCACGGCGGCTTCCGGCCCCTTAAAACCATCCTTCCCGCCCGAGGGCCAAATGCTGATTTTATCACTCAAAAATTGGTAAACGTCTTTGTCAGACGTGACCAGCACGCTGTGCAAGTTCTGCTTGGCGGCGCTTTGGGCAATAAACGCCATTAAGTCATCCGCCTCAATGCCGTCTTTGGCTACCACGGCAAAACCCATTTCTTTCACTAGTCCGCGCGCCAAATTTAACTGGCTGATAAGCGCGTCATCCGGCTTTTTGCGCGTGCCTTTATAAGACGGCAATAACGCCTTGCGGCGGGCACAACCGCCCGGAGAATCAAAACAAACAGCCGCATATTGCGGATGTTTTTCGTGCAGAAATTTAGTCAGCCAACGCACAAACCCATACAACGCGCCGACCTCCTGGCCGGAAGTCGTAGTCAGTTTTGGCAACGCATGATAGTTGCGGTGCAAAAAGCCGTGGGCATCAATTAAAAATAAGGTTTGTGCGGGTATCATTTTACGGGAATGAAAAGTTAGGAAGATTTTTTATTTATCCGCCCGCTTTTTGCGGCGGGCGGAAACAAAACAGACTATGCGAAACGCTTATAAAAGCGCGTTGAGTTTTTCCTGCAAGGCCGCTTTGGATTGCAACCCCACGCTTTGGCCTTTTACTTCGCCATCCTTAAAGAAAATAATGGTAGGAATGGAAGTAATGCGGTATTTGGTGCTGGTATCGGCGCCGTCGTCGGTATTCAATTTGCATACTTTCACTTTGCCTTCATATTCTTTAGCCAGCTCTTCCACCACCGGGGCCAACATGCGGCACGGGCCGCACCAGGTAGCCCAAAAGTCCACCATCACGGGGCCTTTGTGCTGCAAAACTTCTTGTTCAAAATTTGCATCCGTTAAAATTACTTCGCTCATACTTCCCCCTTAAATAAATACTTATTATATAGTGTACATAAAAAACAGCCCACTCTGTCAACTTATAAAACAGATTATGCCACCGCGCCCGCTAATTATGTAAAATGATTCAAACAGCCTAAAGGAACCGTTATGAAAGAAAAAACGATTTGCATTGTCACGCCGGACAGCCGCACCTATTACCGCGCTTTGCCGCTGGCTAAAGAATATTTGGATAAAGACCATAACGTCATCAATACCGCCGGGAAACTGCCCGACGGCCAACTGGAACAAATTGAAGTGACTAATAAGACCGTCAAAACCTTAAAAAACGGGAAAATTGACGGCGTGCTGGAAGTTATCAACTTGGCGGAAAACGCCGTCACTTTCAGCGAGCTTTACCAAGACGGCCAATTAATTGATGTAAAAGACCGCACCGAACACGGCCGCCATATCAAGCCGGCACAGCTGGCGCCTAAAGCCTCGTTATATCCGGGCACGGTTATTAAAAGCAGTAAGGGCAGCCGCTCGTTTTATGTGCAAGGCAAAGAAGTGGCCGAAGAAACCCTTTCTTCCAACGGAACCACCGTGGAGCTGTTGGGGCAAATCCCGGACGGAGATGCCAAAGAATTTAACGAAAACGGCCAAGTAGTTATGGAAGCCATTTATCAAAACAACCAATTAAACGGCGAAATGGTGCAATATGACGAATCCGGCGAGATTATCTCGCGCGAAATGTATGTAAACGGTATGTTGCAAGGGGAAGCGCATTATTACCAGTACCGTAATGACGAAAAATTTTGGGCCGATTGCAGTTATGATAATTCCCTGTTGCACGGAAACAGGGCCGTATATTACCCGGACGGCACCTTAAAACAGGAAGAAAACTACCGCCACGGCAAATTAAGCGGCATAAAAACCACTTATTACAGCAGCGGCAAGGCCGAATTGCGGGAAAACTACACCGACGGCAAACTGACCGGAAAGCGGACATTGTACTTCCCGGACGGGAATTTGTGGTATCAAGAAAATTACAAAGCCGGGCGGTTGGAAGGCGACCGGGTGGCGTTTTTCCCGAATGGGGTAAAACGGTTGGAAGAATTTTATGTAGACGGCATGATGGAAGGCATCCGCAAAGTATATGCCGAAAGCGGCGAACTGCTAACCAGTGAAGAATACCACTGGGGCGCTTTAGTACATAATACGGAGCGGCACCATGGCTAATACCAGCAAACAGTTCTGCCCGGCAAAAATAAATTTGTTTTTGGAAGTGACCGGCAAACGCCCCAACGGCTACCACAATTTGGCTATGCTGTTTGGCAAACTGACTTTGGGCGACGATTTAACGGTGGAAGTTTCCCCCGCCGAAGAAACCTCCATTACGCTGGATATTACCGGCCCGCTGGGGCAACACTTATCCGGCGACAGCACCAACATTGCCTACAAAGCGGCCCAACGGTTTTTGGAGCAGTTCGGCTTAACGGCCCGGTGCCACATTACGCTAGTCAAGCGTATCCCCATGGGGGCGGGCCTGGGCGGCGGAAGTTCCGACGGGGCCGGCGTGTTGCGCGCGTTGTGTGAAATTTACCAAAAACCGCGCCAAAGCGTAATGGCATTGGCCGCCAAATTGGGTGCGGACGTGCCGGTATTTATGTATGAAGAAACATTTATGAAAGGGGAAGGAATCGGCGAGGTTTTAACCCCGGTTCACGCCCCGGGCAAAATGCCGTTTGTAGTGCTGGTTTACCCCTGCACGGCGGTAGCCACCAAAGGGGTGTTTGCGCGGCTGAAATTGCCGGAACAAAAAGAATGCTTGACAAATATTTCAAAATTAAATAAACTAATTAAAGACATAGGATGTGGGAAGCCACTAACGGCTTGGAAAGATTTACTCTTTAACAGGCTGGAAGAGTGTGTGTTTCCGTGTGTTCATTCCGTCAGGAATACGAAAGAAGCTCTTTGTAAATTAAATGCGGACTCTGTGTTAATGTCCGGCTCTGGTTCTACCGTTTTTGCACTGGTAGACTCCGAAACGAAAGCCAAGGATTTGGTAAATAATATAAGAAATACAGAAAGATTAGTATTCTTTTCGGCATTTCGGAGGGAGACGGATGAAAATAACGGAAATACGGATACATCTTATGGGGGAGGACCGTCTTAAAGCGTTTGCCAGTGTCACTTTTGACGATTCGTTCGTCGTAAGGAACATGAAGGTAGTGGAGGGCACAAAAGGCGTATTTCTGTGTATGCCATCCCGCAAATTACCCGACGGCACCCATAAAGATATGGTCCATCCTATTAACCAGGAATTCAGGAAATACTTGGAAGAGAATGTTTTGAAAGCCTATAACGCCGAACTGATTAAGCATCCCGCCGGGGCTGACCAAGATAAAAACATTCTTGAACAAGCAGAAGTGAAAGACAACACGGGTAGCAACGAGAACTGAAAAAGGGTTTTCAGAGCAGTTTAGGGCATAGCCCCAAACGGTTATGAAAAAGTTTTAATTCCGGATAGTGAAACGGTATCACCACTGGTTTTGGTCCAGTTATTCTAGGTTCGAATCCTAGTCCGGAAACCATCTACAAACTGGGAATACCGCCAAACATACGTTTGGCGGTATTTTTTATCTGATTTTTACTGTTTTTATCTGTTTTCCCCGCCATTTTTTATGGTTTACTGTTTTCCCCCCGCCTGTGAACGCGACCCTATAATTAGCGCGGTATGCTTTTTATCTGATTTTTACCGTTTTATTTGTTCCCCCGCCATTTTTTATTGTTTACTGTTTTCCCCCCGCCTGTGAACGCGACAACAATTAGCGCGGTATGCTTTTATCTGATTTTTACCGTTTTGCGGCTTACCGGGCTTTGTAGAATATCTTGGATTGCAAGCGCTTGTTTTTCTTCCCTTATCCTTTTCTCTTTTTGCAGTAAACACGCAATTCCGGCCCGCTTTTTGCCGTTTTTGGTCTTATTTTCGTGGGAAACTATGGGCTTTTGAGGAATACCATGGGCACACGCGCGCCAGCGCGGAGGTATCCGACCGGAGGAACAACAACGAAATGGAAAAAATTAGGAAGAAATACCCCCGGAGGAAGAATTAATTTTCACGCCGCACCAAATACTTTTAAGTACAGTTCTTGCAATCCTACAACCGCGAATGGGTTTTCAAACTAATTTTTTTCAGTTCTAGGCGTGACGACGGGAGGGATACCGTGGGCACACGCGCGGTAGCGCGGAGGTATCCGACCGGAGGAACAACAACGAAATGAAAGAAATTAGGAAGAAATACCCCCGGCGGGAGTTGAACTCGCAACCTTCTCCTTAGGACGGAGCCGCTCTATCCATTTGAGCTACGGGGGCGTAAAGGGTTTACTTTTTAAGTGTCTTTTTGGCCGGCTTTTTGGCCGCCTTTTTAACGGTTTTTTTTGCACCGCTTTTTGGGGCGGACTTAACGGCTTTGGGGGCCGTTGCTTTTCCGGCGGCGCGGGCGGATTTGTTTTTTACCGCCGCAGTGCTTGCTTGTTTTTTGGAGCCCTGCGCGCTGGCCTTTTTAGTAGGGGCGTTTGCCGCGCCTTTTTGTGCCGGCGCGCCGGTCTTTTTAGCCGGAGCGGATTTTTTAAGTGGCGCACTTTTTTGTTGGGCGGCGCGGGCGGCCTCAGCCATGCGCTTTCTAATCAGCCGCGCCAAGGGGCTGCGGTCAATTACTTCGCCCAAAATATTGGTTTTTTGGTGGTGCGTGTGCATGGCGCTATGCAGTTTGCGCGTGCGGAAATCCGTTGCGTTCATTTCCAAAATGCCCGCTTTTTGGGCCGCACGGCGCAACGTCATTACGGCGCGCTCCTCTATTTGGCGCACCCGCTCGCGCGACAGGCCCAGCTTTTCGGCTACTTCGCCCAAAGTTTTGGGTTCGTTATCCGCCAGGCCATAGCGCATAATTAAAATTTCTCTATCGCGCGGGTTCAAAAGTTCCATACTTTTTTTGATAGTTTCCTGGTTTTCCGTTTGCAAAAACACATCATGCGGGTTGCCTTTGCCGTCGTCGGAAATCATATCTTCCAAAGTCAGTTCTTCTTCGTCATGCACCAAAGATGTTAAAGAATCCACCCCTTTGGCCGCGCTTAAAGTATCCATGATGGACTTAACCTGCCGCGCCGTTAAATTAAGCTCTTGGGCCATTTCGTTCAAGGACGGGTCCCGCCCATTGGCCTCTTTTAAGTTGTTCCACGCGCGGAACCATTTTTTCAAATTCCCCCACGCGTGCGACGGTATTTTGATAGAGCCGGATTGTTCCTCTATATATTTGCGGATGTACTGCTCAATCCAATACACGGCATAGGTGGAAAAACGGTAGCCTTTTTCCGGCTCAAATTTATCAATGGCTTGCAAAAGGCCCAAATTGCCTTCTTCTATCAAGTCCATTAAATCCATACCGGGGCGCTGGAAGCGTTTTGCCGTGGGGATAACCAGCCGCAAATTTAATTCCATCATTTTATTTTTGGCTTCTTTATCGCCTTGTTTAATGCGTTTCCACAACGCGGCAATTTCTTCGCGGTTCAGCTCTTGGGTCACTTGGCCCAAATGCTTGAAATATTCGTTTACGCTATCCAGAGATTCGTTTTCCATATATTAAATCATATCATACTTTGGCGCAAGGCTCAAAATAAAAACGTAAAAAGGGGCCCCCACTTTTTTTGTAAAACCCTAATTTGCCGGATTGTTTTGTTTTTGTAAGGCCCGGAGGCAGCGCGTTTATGGGGCATTGGGCGCTTTATTGGTACGCGGCAACCCTTTTATACCGTTTGAATTTACGCGGCTCCTGCGGGCGGTTAGCGTGTGTTCCGGCCGTTTTATAATTTTACACCCCAAAAGCAAAATCTTCTTTTTTAGCGCTACAAGGTCTGCCGGGCAAACCCCATAAAAAAAGACCCCTTTTTATGGGGCCTTTTTGGGAGCGCTTAAAATTTATTCTTTATATTCAAATCCGCGCGCTTTTAAGGCGTCGCACACTTGGCGCCCGACGGCGCTGGCCGGGTGGCAGTATTTATACACAATGTGCGGTTGGTGTACGGTTTGAATTCCCAAAGAATACAATTCCGCCGCCGCGCCTTGGGCCGTTTTTTGAGGGTTTCTGCGCCACAAAGTAGCGGTGGTTCCCCCCACCAAATTGCCGCTGTCCGTTTGCATATTCAGGCTTAAAATATAATCCATCGTATACGCATCCGAACCGGCAAACGCATAGCCGGGCAGTTGCATATCAATCAAATCCAGTACATGCTCGGCGGAGGTTTCAAAAAGTACCTTGTCCGTATTGTGATAATAACGGTGCATCCGGGCCGAAACTTCTTCCAACAGGGTGGCGGCCTCTTGCGCTTTGGCAAGTTCTTCCTGCGGTTTTAAGGCGGCGCGCCCGGCACACCCGCCCACGCACACGCAAAACCCCAATACAGCTAATAAAGTATGTATTTTCATATTGAATATTATAACCTATTTTCCGCATACAAAAACAGGGCCCTTGGGGAGCCCTGTTTGCAAATCGGCCGCGTGGCGGCTTACAGCGGGATATTGCCTTTTAACGGATTTTTGGACGGCGTGCGTTTGTGGCGCAACACCTGGAAAGCGCGGATAATTTTTCCGCGCGCTTCCGCCGGTTCAATAATCTCGTCAATAGAGCCGTTGGAGGCCGCCTGATACGGAGAGGCAAACTTGTTGGAATATTCCGTGGTCAGTTTTTCCTTCAAAAGCTCTTTTTTCTGCGGGTCGGTTTCCGCTTTCAAATCGCGCGAATACAAAATTTCCACCGCGCCGCGCGGGCCCATAACGGCAATTTCCGCACTGGGGAACGCAAAGTTGAAATCCCCGCGCAAATACTTGGAGCCCATGGCAATATACGCGCCGCCGTACGCTTTGCGCAAAACGAGCGTCACTTTGGGGATAGACGCTTCCGAATACGCATAAAGCAGTTTGGCCCCATGGCGGATAATGCCGCCGTGTTCCTGTTGCACGCCGGGCAAATAACCGCCGATGTCCACCAACGTCAACAGCGGGATATTAAACGCATTTAAGAAGCGGATAAAGCGGGCCGCTTTGTCGCTGGCGTCGCAATCCAATGCGCCGCCCAAACAGGCCGGGTTGTTGGCCACCACGCCCACTACTTCGCCGCCCATGCGGATAAACCCGGTGACGACGTTTTTGGCAAAATTCTGGTGGATTTCAAAAAAGCCGAAGTCGTCCGCCAACCGCCAAATAACATGATGAATACGAAACGCCTTTTTGGGGTCCATTTCGCACACGCGTTCCAAAACGTGTACCGGGCGGTCCATAACATCGGACGTAGATTCCAGCGGGGCTTTTTCATAGCAGTTTTGGGGCAGGAAAGTAAGCAGTTCGCGCACTTGGCGGAAGCAGTCCTGCTCGGACTTGGCTACAAATTGGCACACGCCGCTTTTTTCGCTATGCGGGCGGGAGCCGCCCAACGTGTCAAAATCCACTTCTTCGCCGGTGGCCGCTTTTACCACGCTCGGCCCCGTGACGAACATGTGGCTAATGCCTTCCACCATAAAAATAAAATCGGTCAGCGCCGGGGAATATACCGCGCCGCCCGCGCACGGCCCTAAAATAACGGAAATCTGCGGGATTACGCCCGAGGCTTTGACGTTGCGGTAGAAAATTTCGCCATAACCGTTTAAGCTGTCCACCCCTTCCTGAATACGGGCACCGCCGGAATCCAACAGGCCGATAACCGGCACTTTGGCTTCCAAGGCGCGGTCCATTAAATCGGCAATTTTGCGCGCGTGCGCCAGCCCTAACGAGCCGCCCAACTGCGTAAAATCCTGTGCGTAAACGGCTACTTCGCGCCCGTTAATGCGGCCGAAACCGGTAATTACGCCGTCGCCCTTGATGTGTTTGTCTTTTACACCAAAATCACTGCAGGAGCTTTCCATTAAACTGCGGATTTCAAAAAAGCTGTCCTGGTCCAACAAATAAGAAATACGTTCCCGCGCGGTAAACTTGCCCTTATCTTTTTGGGCTTTGATACGGGCTTCGCCCGCACCTTTCAGCGCGTCTTGAGAAATCTGGCGGAATTTAACCAAACTGGCCGGAGCGGGCCGGTCTGATTTTTTATCCTCTCTGGGGTCTTCAAATAGTTCAATCATGTGCCCTCCAAAAGCTGTTATGTATATATTTTACCAAATCTGCGGCGTTGTATCAGCGCGCATACGCGGCGGAGAACATAAATCCGGCGGGTTCTTCGTGCGTTTGCAGGGTGATTTGCGGCGCGCCTAAACGTTGGTACACCTGCAAGGCTTTGCCGTAAAAAGCAATCTGTTGGCCCGCACAGCGCAAATCAAAGCTGTTTAAGGTCAGCCCGGTGCCCAACAGTTTTACCACGGCTTCTTTGCGGGTCCATAAAGCGGTTAAAAAAGCGTCATCCATGGCCGTAAGCTCTTGCGGGTGAAAAAAGTCTTCCGCCCACGCGCTGATACGGTGCTGGATTTTTTCTAAATCAATCCCTAAAAAGCGGCACTCTTGGCTGATGGCCGCCGCCGCCCAACCGTGGCTATGCGTAATGCTGTACGCCCATGTAGCGCTTTCCCCCCGCACCAAAAGCTGCGGTTTGCCGCTGGTTTCTTGCGGGAGGACTTCCACTTGCGTTAAAGACACCCGCGCCGCTTGTGCCGCCAATGTTTTTAACGCAAGTCTGCCCCCGAGCCATTCGGTTCTGCGCTTGGGGAATTTTAACGTTTGGAAAAACGCCAACTCCTTTTCGCTCAAAACACGGTCGGCCGGGGGCAGACTGGACAAATCAACAAACTTTACTTGATACAACATGAAACCCCGGGGTTATTGGCCGATGGCCTGATACCCGTGGATTTCTACCCACACGTTGCCTTTTTCATCAAACACATAGGCATCATGCAGGGTTTTGCCGTCGGCCGTGAGCCCTTTGTTCACGCCGTACAAATACAGCGTTTGCGGCGGGACTTCACGCTTGAAAACGGCCACTTCTTTAATGCCGTCCGGCAACGTCATTTTGTTGGCTACGGACATATCCTGGAAACCACAGCACTGGAAAGCCGCCTCAATAAGCATAGGGTTGGCCAACAAGGTTTTGGCTTCCGGCCATTGGGGCTTGGGCGTGGTGTGGTAAACGGCTAAAGATTCTTTTTCGTTTACGCGCAAAATGCCGCCCAATACCTGAAAGCTGGGGCCGTGGAAGTATTTTTTGTAAATTTCTTCCTTCGTCACCACCGGCGCGGCGTTTACGTCCAAATGAATATCATTTTTCACTTCGTCCCAAGTAGAGGTAAAAGCGTTTAACGTCTTGGCCGTAAAGTGGCGGCGGGTGTTGCCCATTTTAACGCCTTTGCTGTTGATAAAATCGGACTCAATTTCCATAGTGGCTTGCGTGCCATCGGACGTGCCAATAATACGAACAGCCTGCGGACGGTTGCGCAACAGTTTAATAGGCAGGAAGAAATGCACATCTTCCAACCCTTGCGGCGCTTTGCCCATTAAGGCGTTGGCGGTTTCCATAAAGGTTTCAATACCCATGACGCCAGGCACATACGGCGTGCCTTCAATGGCGTGGTCCGCCAAATACGGGTCCGCTTTCAAGTTAAATTCTTTTTCTCCGCGCAGTTCATGCCCCGCTTCCATTTTTTGCACGTTGCCCAAAAAGTGGGTGGCATCTTTAGCGGCGGCCGGTTCGGCGGCGGGAGTTTGCCCCCCGCCGTTTTGCGAACCGTCGTCAGAACCGTTATCGGAAGAATCACTGCCGAACTTTTGGTCCGCACCGATTTCGTCCATTTCAAACAACAACTGATGGTCCCAATCCAAGCGGCCCAAAGAGCCGGTCAGCACGATTTCCGGCACGCGGCCGTAGACGATTTCGTCCAAGAAAATCTGCATACCGTCTTCGGGGTCTACAAAGTCCACCCCGTTGGAGCGCAGGAAGGTTTCCACGCCGGCACGCACGCCCATACCTACATTTTTGTAAGCACTCATGGCAATGCTGATGGCGCGGTAGCCTTGATTGGAGAGCGACAGGGCCGATTTAGCCAAATAGTCGTTGGCGCTGGCGTAGTCGCTCTGGCCTAAGTTGCCGTATTTACCCGCAATGGAAGAAGCAAAAGCAAAGAAGCCTTTATCTTTTACCACATTGTTGGCTAAGAAGGAAGCAAAGCTGGTGGCCTTCACGTCAAAAATGCGGTAGTATTCCATGGGGTCTTTATCGTAAATCAGTTTGGAGCGTTCCAACCCCGCAAAGTGAATCAACCCGTCCACGCGGCTGTTTTTAGCCTTGATTTTGGTGCAAACTTCTTTCATCATGGAGGAGTTCATCACGTCGCAGTGGTAGTATTCCACTTCGCTGCCCAAATCACGCAGTTTTTGCATATTGTTGTACAGCGTGACGGAATCTTTCACACGCCCGAAAGCGCGTTCCAGCATAACCGGGGTAGCTTTTTGGGTGTGGTCCGCGCGCATTTCTTCCCACATTTGTTTTTTGAGCGCGGCCAGTTCGGCTTCGTTCATCGTGGCCCACACGGGGGTCTTTTCTTGGATTTCAATAATATCCAAGATGATGATTTTGCTGTGGTACTGCGCGGCAATTTTTTGCGCGAGCATGGCCCCAATCCCGCGGCCGGAACCCGTAAAGATAATGGTTTTGCCGGCAAGGTCAAAATGTTTGACACTGCGGTCCAAACGCATCGGCACGGACAGAATGGTGGAGCGCACTTTTTGGCGCGTACCAATCATCAGGCGCATATCCCCATGGAGTACTTCGTCCATGGTCATTTGGGCCATTTCGTCCGGCGTGGTTTCGGGTTCAAAGTCCATTAATTTAGAAATAGCACCCGTGCGTTCGTACACGTCTTTGCGGTAGCAGGTAGTACCGCCGGTAAGGGCGCCCACAATGGGGTTAAATTCGTCCTTAGTGGTATAGCCGAAATTACCGTCAATTTTGGTGTTGACCGCAAAGAAAGTATCCGCATCCGTACGGTTAGACAAACCTTTTTCAAATACGCGCAACGCAATAAACAACGGCATGACGTATTTGGTCAGTTCGTTATGCGGGCTTACTTTTTTATCAAACTTTTTAACGGTAGCACCCAGCAGATACACAATACCTTGGATGTTGGGGTCTTCCGCCGCGTATTCTTTTAACTGCTTTTCGGTTTCTTCGTAAGATTCCCAATTTACAATGGTGGTGTTTTTGCTGCGGGTTTTAAGCGTGGTAAACACATGCGTTTTAACGCCCAGTTCTTTGAATTCTTCCTGATAGGCTTTAATCAGCGCGGAATTATCGGCAAAAATGAGTACCGTGCGGTCCTTGGATAAACGGCGGTTTTCGCGTTCCGTCAGCGGAGCATCCGCCACCATGGTCACATAGCGCAGTTTCTTTTCGTGGCAGTGTTCACCCTTGTAGCCGGGGGCTTCGGGGCGTTCCGCCAAAGATTCATGGCGCTCAATGGGCGCGGTCGGGTTGGTCGTCAACGCATCGTCGGCCGGTTTGCCGATATGTTCCGCCGTCGGCTTGCTGACAAACGCCGGTTTAGCAACTTGCGCAGGCGTTTGTTCCGCCGGGGCCGGTTGGGCCGCAGGAGCCGGAGCCGCCACGGTTTCCACCGCCGGGGCTACTTGCGCCGCAGGGGCCGCCGCGGGTTGAGCCGCAGGAGCCGCCGCATTGTTTACGGAATTAAGCACAAAGTTAATGCAATGGCGGATAGTAGGATAATCTTTCAGCTGGATGCCTTCCTGCTGGGCAATACCGTAATGTTCGCGCATAGCGGCAAACAGTTCAGCTTGTTTGACGGTGTCAATGCCCAAATCGGCTTCCATATCCAAATCCAAATCCAACATATCTTTCGGATAGCCGGTCTTTTCGGCCACCATAGCCACAATTTCATCGCTCACTTGGGCCGGGTCCAGTTTGCCCGCCGCCGCTTTAGGCGCAGGCTGGGCCGCCGGAGCCGCCACAGGGGCAACTTGGGCCGCAGGAGCCGGAGCCGCGACGGTTTCCACCGCCGGGGCTACTTGAGCCGCCGGGGCCGCCGCTTGCGCAGGGGCCGCTTGAGCCGCGCCGTCCGCCGTGTTGGCGTTCGTCATGGCGTATTTAATAATGGAGCGGATGGTCGGGTAGTCTTTCAACTGCACGCCTTCTTGTTTGGCAATGTTATACGTTTCGCGCATAATGGCAAACAGTTCGGCTTGTTTAACGGTATCAATACCCAAATCGGCTTCCATATCCAAGTCCAAATCCAGCATATCTTCCGGATAGCCGGTCTTTTCGGCAATAATCGCGCGAACATTTTTCGTCACGTCTTCTTCATTCAAAGACGGAGCCGCTTGAGCCGGCTTTGCCGCCGGGGCAACTTCCGCCGCCGGGGCAGGTTGGGCCACAGGAGCCGCTACGGTTTCCACCACCGGAGCTACTTGCGCCGCCGGGGCCGCCGCTTGCACAGGGGCCGCGCCGTTTTCCGTATT
>UMHY01031205.1_pt1 | contig 45873 bp, 30 predicted proteins | sample 1965661 | NCBI WGS metagenome assembly UMHY01 (sample SAMEA4836112, study PRJEB28245) | human gut metagenome | biome: gut microbiome; material: fecal sample | place: Denmark | collected 2008
CCGCCCCGGTCGTCGAACCACGGGATGCCGTTGACTATCACCGTGCCCGTACTTTGGCCGAAACAGGTTGTTTCGGTATCTTGGACGGTCTGTGGGTCAATATGCCGGATGTATTTGGACAACCGGGGCACTTTTTGGGACAAAGCCTTGGCGGCAATGGCCGCAAAGACTTTGCTCCCCCATATATTAAGATGGGTGTTGTCTACCTTGCCTTGCGGTAAGGAAGGATATCGTCCGGGCGGTATCCACATGAACAGTTTTTTAGATAGTTCCGGTCCCATTTCCGCGACCTGGTCGTGGGTCAGCTTGGCCATGTCCACGAACGGCACGTCCATTTCGTGGGCTATGCGGCGAGGCGACAAGAGGTATTCACCGTGTGTGTCCACCAGTGTGTTGCCCTCTTTTTCATAAATGTATTGGTGAGGTGTCTCCGGAGTAGGTGGGTAATTACGCCTTACGATGGAGTTCATCAGGACGGGATGAGCCCCTTTCTCACGGGTTTCACGCACGAACCGTCTCAAATTTTCATCGAAAGAACCTCCGGGCACAGTGTGTAATGCCGTATCGGTTTTCTCATCGTTGTGTCCGAATTGTATAATGACATAGTCTCCGGCTTGCAGTCGGTCGAGTACGGCCTGCCATCGTCCTTCACGGATGAAGCTTAAGGAACTGCGTCCGCATGCAGCATGGTTTTCTACACGGATGCGTCCGTTGAGGAAACAAGGTAACATTTGGCCCCATCCCCGTTCCGGACTTCCGGAAGCTGTGCTCCGGTCTGCCATGGTAGAGTCTCCAATCAAAAAAATGGTAACCGTCTTCTCTTTCAGGGTGAAGGCGGAAAAGAACAGGAATGCGAGGCATGAAAAGATAAGTTTGTATTGCATATTGTGGGTTGATGTAGGATTCGTGTATATATCCCCGAGAAAGTGGCGAAACTTTCTTCGGGGATATTGCAGGTAGGTTAATATTGGTCTTCTCCGAGGCCACCGGGACCGCAAATGCCGAGGGGCACCAACTCAATGTAATCGAGATGGAAGACTCCTCTTCCGGTCGGGGTGAACACCGAACGTATGCGCATGGTATGGTGGGTATTTGCCTTTATGTTCACGTTGCAAATTTTGCGGCGCAGCGTAGCCCTCAGGTTATAAAGGAGAGTACATTTGGCGGCACTGTATTGGGGGCCGCTCGTACCGTCGTTGCCGGAATAGAGGCTCTTAGGGCCACAGTAGTAACCGTTGTTTTTCATGACCCTGGCATTTTCTTCCAGTTCTTCGGAGGTATATATTCCATTGGCATTCTCTTCAGAGTTCCGCCACCCGTTCCATCCGTTGTAAAGCCCTCCGATGATGGGGCTGTCCCCTTCTTCGCGCATATCCAACGGTAGTCCCTGGGGTACATTGTCCACGTACATCTGCACGATGCCCCGGTCGGGCATGCTGCCGTATCCCAAACGCAGTTCATACGTGCCCGGGGGGACGTTGGGAAGTTGGAACGTCAAGTCGTATGTTCCTAAGATGCTGACACAATCGTCGAATGCGGAAGTCATGCCTATTTTAGGGCGTTGGGCGAAAAATATGGCGTTCTCGTTCATTTTGAGTCCTTTGATGTAGTTGGAGGGAATGTAGTAGTTGTATCCTCCACCTTCTGTCCCGTTTTCCGTGTTGTCGTATGAGCCGTATGGCTGTGTCACGTTGCCGCATAACCTTATTTTATTGTTTGTCAGTTCCGGCCATACGGTGTAGAAATCGATTCTCATCCGCGTGTTCATGACATTGTTGCGCATGGTCTCGTCGTAGGCCAATACGTCGTCCACGTAATAATAGGCTACGTTGAGTGAAAAGTTGTCGGCATCGGGGAGGGACAAGTGTGCACCGCGTACCCGTTGGCCGGAGTTGTAAATGCTGGCCACGCTATGATTGATGTAGAAGTCCGTGGGATGTTCCACGGCCGGGTCTACGGTCGAATATACTTTTTCCAGTTTGATGGTGGAAAAGTCGAGCAAGGTGCTGATCCATTCGGTGGGATTGGCATATTGGGTGTGCACCCCCCAACAGTTTACCAGTTTGGCCGTGCTCTCGAAGAGCCGGTCGAGGATATGGTAGGAAAGGAACATTTTGAGCGGGTTGTGCCGGTCGGTCAGGGAATGCTTGTTCCAGAACAGTTGTTTATAGGTCTTACCTTCGGGGTTTTCCGGCACCGGTTTGTTTAATCCGAATATTTCTGCGGCTGCATGGTCATCGTATTTTTCTTCTGCCAACCGGTAAAGGGCATCGATTTTCTCCTCCATGGTCATGTCTTCGTTGAAGCGGTCGCTGTATTTTTCATAGAGGACTTCGTCCGGGACAATCAGCAAGGTGAAACCGCTATACCGGTGGTCGGGACGTTTGGCCGTAAAGATGTCCGTGTCGTGGCCACAGACGATATTGGGTTTGAATCGGGGATAGTCCTCCTTCCATATCTCGTAGCTTTCGTCCCGGTATCGAGCCAAAGAATCCAACAGTCCGGTACGCCGGAGGGCTTCATAGAAGATGGAAAACTGGCTATGGTTCTCATCCAATAAAGTGGCTCCCAGACTGGTATTGGGAATCAGCACTTTGTCCACAGGATGTACTACGCCATTTTCCACGGAATCGTTTTTAAGTTCGTTGATGATGGCCGCACGCCGGTTGATGATGCTGAGCACCATGTGGTTGGCATCCAATGTGTCGCCGTCGGTCTGTATAATCAAGGGCAGGTCTAACTGGTTGTTTTCCTGTTGGGTCTTTCCTAAATCATAAGTATAGATGATTCGTTCCACCAGACAGGCTTTCAGCAGGGTGTCGCAATAGGAGACGGGAATGTCTTCGACCGAAGCATACCCTTTTTCTTTCAAGAAGGCTTCCACACCGGAGTTTATGGGCGGGAATAGGGTACGTGCGCCCCGGGTACCCAGGAAGTCCAACTTTCCGGCACGCTCCACGATGCGCCTGAAAAGGCTGAAATCTTCCCTGTTTTTCAGGAAGTCGCTCATCATTTCTCCGGTGAAAGTGTAGTAGCTGTCGGCCGGCAGGTCGTCTTGGCAACCGGTGAATACGTTTATCTGTGCGGCCAGAAACAGGACTACGCAGCAAGATTTGAATGTTTTGAGCCAGTCTTTGTTCATCTTTTTGGAAGTTTTAAAGCCATTGGCAGAATTAAACAAATGGATGCCTAACGCCGCCAATGGCTTGTTCAACAAGCTTTTGTTATGGCATGGGTTAACGTACCATGACCTTTATGGCTTTCCGTGTCCCATCGTCCATCAGGTCTTGACGGATGTAGATGCCGCGTTGTCTTGGTTCCTTCACGCGCATGCCATCAAGGGTGTACCATGCTGAACTTACTATCTTGGCCTTGCCCTCGGCAGTGACACCGTCGATGGCCGACTCGAAGTCATCCGGCTTGTTGGCATCCCCGTCGCCATAATATAATAATGTAAAGTTGTCGAATACGGCCCAGTCGTTGGCTACAAGACTGTCTTTGCGCACTCCAATCGTGACTGGCTGTCCTGTCTCGGATACATAGAACGAGAAGTCACCGGCATACAAACCTTCTTGGAATGCAAGGTCAGCGCCCGATACGTTGTTTACTATGATGTGGTACAAGGCTTTTGATTCGGGGAAAAGGCTATCCGGCAGGACTTGGTCACCCGTGGTATATTTGTATTCTCCCATGCCCTCGAAAATGGATGCCAAGGGTTCGTTCCATTTGCCTTCACCGGATTCCGCATATACCAGTGCGTTCTGCGGTTCCTTGCCTTCCCGTCGTGAAAGGGCGGCAGGGATGGCATCGCCTGCACGGTATAATCCGTCGAATGCCAAGCGGTAATATCCTTTAGGCAAGCCGTAAACGGTTTGATGGATGTCGGCCTCTTTCAAGTTGTAGAACTCATAGTTGTTGGCCGACATGGCATATTGGTTCCCGTTTGTAGTCCAACCCTGTATGGTACCTACGGTTTCCCCGTCCCCGTTCACTTCCGAAAAGCTTGGGGATTGCAGCATGGATGTCATGTCAGCCGGGCTGTCGAGTGTTGCTCCCGATACGTCGATGGAAGTCGCTACCATCTTGTTGTAAGCCTCGTTGATTTCAGCTGTCAATCTTTCAATCTCGTCCATGGATTGCAAGTTTTCCACAGCGGGTACCATTTTTTCGCCGATAAGGGCTTTAAAGGCATCGAACTCCGGGGTGCCGGCAAATTGCTCGTAACTGTAATCTCCGGTACTCATGAATTTGATGTCGTGATAGGTAACCAAGGCATCGAATCTGGTGGCGGCTTCAGTGGCATTCTGAGCTGCCGTGATAGCCTCGTTCAACGCTTTCACATGTTTGCCATAAGATTCTTGCGTCAAGCCTGCGGCTATTGCTTCCCGGGCAGAAGAAATGGCTTCAGTTAGGCTGTTGCGCGCCTCCTGGGTGGTCAGGTCTTCCTGATTGAGCATGCTTTCCGCACTTTCTATCAATGCGTTGATGGCTGAAGTGGCTCCGCTCATGTCATCTGCACCAAGATATTCGATTTTGAAATTGTCGAAGAACACTCTCGATTCCCACCAACTGATGGCGGAACCTTTTATTTTTATTCCGATACGAAGCTTGCCATCCTGGCCTACATAACAAACCACGCTGTTGAGATAACAAGTTTCGTCGTTTTCAAACAAGTCTGCCGATGTGGTGGAATTGCTGGTCAGCCATTTGTTTTGGTAGGCAGGGTCGTCAGTCCATGTAATCTGTTCAAATCCATCGGTGCCGGGCAGCGCGCTTTCCTCTATCGGGTAGTCCATGATGTGGCAGAGTTTGGCTTGGGCGTCGTTGCCCATCAGGAATGCCAGGATGTCGTTGCTCGTGTCTCCTTCTGTTCCCCAGTTCTCTTTCCAATTGTTTGCATTGGTGATACTGGGTGAATAATACCCTTGCATCGTGATTTTATATGAGCCTTCGGGCAGTCCGTTGATTTCTTGGTACACTTCGCAGTCGCTGTCTTTGGCGTTCCATACTTCTGCCATGCGGTTGAGCTTGCTTGAGAGTTGCCCGCTGCCCGATTTGGTCCATCCGTTGGTGCCGTTGCTGAAATTTGTGTTGGTAAATAGTCCGGTGGCATCGCGGATGCCATCCGGTGATTTCAAGGATTCTGCGACGGCTTCCTTCAATATGCGGTCGGCGCGCGGTTGGATGCTGTCCACTTCGTTGGGGTTGAATGTTTTTTGGCTGTAACCTTCCTGTAATTTGTCCAGATAGTCCTCATAAGCGGGTAATCCTGCTTCTGCGTATGGGGATTCATCGTACGCGGTTTCCAGTTCATTGCTTTTGGCTTGCAGGGTCTTGTAAGCTGCAATATCCAAAGCCAAGGAGTCCATGCGAAGTTGGACTGATTGGATGATTCCCATCAGGGTTTCGTTGTCCAGTTGCGGGTTATTGGTCGCTTCTTTGGCTGTCTTTATGGTCTCTTCATACTTTTGTTGCCCGTCTTTGCTGAATGTCTCGTTGGCATTTGTGTATTCGGCGTATTTTGTTTCTGCATCTGCAATGTTTTGCTTTAAGACGTCATGTAGGGTTTGTGCTCCTTCTTGGCCCAAGAATTGCAGGGAAAAGTTGTCCACGGCTGTCCATTGGGAATTAGCTCCTTCTACACGGAATCCGACAGTGGCCGTACCACCCACGACGGAGAAGTCCAACGTGGTCGGGGTGAACACTTGGCTTTGGGTGATTTCGGCTTTCTGACGTGATTCGCCCACCAAAGTGCGGGCATACAGGTAACGTCCTTCGGCTTGGGTGTCCCCTTCGTTGATTGGGCAGAATATATAGGCTTTCAGGCGGTATTTTCCATCAGGCAGATTGGTAAGGTTTTGTGTGATAGACCAATCCTTTTGAGGAGAGGAAGGATTCCAACGTTCGAAGAAATTAGAGATTTCCGTGCCGTCGGATGCCGTATGTGAACCGGTCTTACGGGAGAAATTATCTTGTTCATTGGCGGGTTCCCTCCATTTGTCCCATCCTTCGTCGTTGTCCGTAAATGAAGGATTTGCCATTAATTCTGTGATATCTATAGGATGGGCGGATGTGGCCGAACCATATTTGAAGTTCAATATGTCTGTTTTTAGGTCCTCTGTCGCTTTCTCCAGTTCTTCGACAGTTACTTTTTCACTTTTATAAAGGTTGGCATAATCCGTTATGTCTTGGAAGTTTGCCGCGTCTGCCGCGTCTAACTGGGCTTGTAACTTCTTTTTGGCTTGGTAAATGTCATAGGCAGTTGGCTCCACAAACTTCCAGTCGTATTGTGGATTCACGACACCTTCCGTTCCTTCGATGACTAACGGGTTGACCCCGAAGTCGCCTTCGTTGATTCCGATGTAACATCCGGCATATTGTGAGCTTTCACCATATAGGGGATCTTCATCGGCGATTTTGATGCGGTAAGCACCATTGTCTTGTTTCACGATTTTCCACAGGATGTGTCCTTGTTTGTCATGGTCCACACAGAGTACAAGTTCGCTGGGAATGTAGAATTCATGGAGCTTGCTGTTCGTCTTCCCCTCCATCATGGACATGCGCCAACCGTATGCGTCGTTATAAGACCCGTCCGTGACGGGACGGCGGCTCAGTTCATAGTCCTGCCCGTAGCTCAGTGTGACCTTCTTTCCCTCTTCGGCCACGATGAGTTCCGTGCCCCAGTTGTTTTTCCAATTGCCATCGCACATGAATTTCCGGGTGGCTACATGGTAGACATAATATACACCGCCTCCGTTCTCGTCGGGAGTCAAAGCCGGGTCAACAAAGGTCAAGGCCGGGTCGGGCCAGTTTTCAGACGCCCACAAGGGCAACGTGGATGAAGTTGCGCTGCATAATGCCATGGCAACGAGTAATTTGTTTCTCATTTCGTTAGAATTGAAGTTAGTCTGCCGACCGGGCTAAATCAGTGTGTGTGTAGCACGGGCCGCAGTGTTGTTTTTATTAATTAAATGACGTAGCAAGGAAGTAGACACACTGATTCCACCAATTTCAATGGTGAATATACTTCCATTTGGTTTGCTTGACGCAAAGTTAATGGCTTGCTTCCTCGGCAAGCGTGCGGAATCATTCTGAAAGAAGGGGAATTCCGTCAAACTCTCCATGGGGATATGCAGATAGTGTGAAATCGGTCAAAAAGAGGGCTATTGTTGCAAAAAGCATACGATGGGATGGTGAACCGTTTAATTTATCATATCTTTGCGGAAAACTGGATCGTAAAATTCTAAGGCCATGAGACGGTACGTTTGTTTTTTTATGCTTTTTCTTTGGGAATGCCATGTGACGCTTATGACAGCCCGGCCATACGATATGCAGCATTTGGGAGTGGAAAACGGTCTCTCAAATAATTTTGTGCTTGGCATGGCACAAGACAAGCGTGGTTGCATCTGGGTCGCTACGGATGTCGGGCTGAACCGTTTCGACGGAAACAGTTTCATGGTCTACAAAGCGCATGATTCGGGACTTACGTCCGATGCCTTGAACACGCTCCTTTATGATGAGGCAGAAGATGTGTTGTGGATTGGCGGTAAGTTCAGTGGACTTTGTGCTTGGGATGGCCAAACCGGATGTTTCCGTACCTACGAAAACCGTAACGGTTTAAAGTTAGAGAATGTGGTGCATTTGGCAAAGGCCGGCGACGGAGGGATTTGGATTACACCCCATCATGCGGATCCCATTCATTTTGACACCCGTACACAAAAGTTTTCCACCTTGTCCGAGATGGGCGTCCATTTGGATTATCATTCTAATTTGTGTGCTTTCGAGGATGCCGGAATATTGTATGTCGGTCACAATCGCGGCGGGCTGAGCATGGTGGATTTGAAGAGTAAGACCGTACGCCGGTTCTTCCACGATCCGGCTTCACCGCAGAGTTTGCCGGAGGACAGGGTATATGCTATCTGCAAAGACCGCATGGGGCATATCTGGGTAGGGACCGGACGGGGATTGGCCCTGTGGAATCCCTTTGCCGACAATTTTACGGTATTCCGGCATGGCCGGGGTAATCCTTCTTCTTTGGTGTCGGATTGTGTTTACGACATTTGTGAGATGGCGGACGGTAAACTTTGGATCGCTTGCGATATGGGCGGTGTGAGTATCTTGGATTTGCATCAGATGGCTTTCAAGCATCCTGAAGAAGTGGTTTTTGAGAACTTGTTGCCGGAAGGGGACGGGAAAGGACTTTCGTCCGGCAATATCCGCAAAATCCTACAGGATTCATTTGGCAATATCTGGATTGGAAATTATAACAGCGGCTTGGATTTTGTCAGCCACAATCGTCCGTTGTTCCGGACTTTGGGCAGTAAGCCTGCGTATGGGATGTATAAGGACGAAGAGGGCCGGTTGTGGGTAGGCGGGGAAAATGAATTGTTCTTGTATCGCGGCGGCAGGTTGTTGGAACGTTTTGATTTGTCGCCTTATTTGTCACGGTTCTATGGATGGGTGAGTGCCATCGTCGGTGACGGCATGGGGGCTTTGCTGATAGGTGTTTCTGGTAACGACCTCCTGAAGATGGAAGTCCGGACGGGAAGGATTGAGCGTATGCCTTTGGATGTGCGGGACTTGAGTGTGTTTACCTTTTTTAGGGAGGACGGAAAGTTTTGGATGGGGACCGTATTGGGATTGTATACTTATAGTGGTGGGAAGATACATAAGGAGACGGAGCTGAATCGCCAGTTGGAGGAAAAAAGCGTGTATGGTATCCTTCGCGACCGGCAAGGCAAGCTTTGGGTCGGGACTTATGGATGGGGAGTTAAAGTGTTCGACCGTAACCGGCGTGTAGCGGCTGAGCTGAACACCGATATGGGATTTCCGGATGGTTCCGTAAATGCACTGTTCGAGGATTCCCGAGGCGGGGTTTGGATTGCCACGCGTGCCGGGTTGGGGTATGTCAGGGACACTCGCCGTCCTGATTCATTTCTTTTTTATGGTCATGAGCATGGTTTGGAGGACGTTTTCATACGTTCCGTTCAAGAAGACTCGCATGGAAGGATATGGGTTTCCACCAACAATGGCATCTCTCATTGGGATGAACGGAAACAGCGGTTTGAGAATTATGATTACCGTGATGGGGTCCCGATGGGAAATCTCGTTGAACGGTCAGCTTGCCGGGGGGCGGATGGTACGCTTTATTTCGGTTCGATGAAGGGTATCTGCTGTTTCAATCCTTTGGGATTGGATACGATGTCCCGCCGTGCAGGCAGTGTACAAATCATCGAGTGCCGGGAAATGGACAGCCGTACAGGGAGAGGCGGAAAATTGATTTTACCGGGAGAAAACGGGGAGATTGAATTGCCTTATCATCGCAATGCTTTCCGTATAAGTTTCTCCGTGCCCGATTATGCACAGAACGGGCAGGTGGAATATGCCTACAAGATAGAAGGATTGGAACGGGAATGGGTCAATATCGGAGCGGAAAACCAGATTACGCTCCGTAACATGCCTTTCGGGACTTATACCTTCCGAGTGAAGGCCAGGCTGAGGAATGGGGAGTGGGACGAAAAGAATGTGGCTACGATGTCTGTCCGCATCCATCCTCCGTTATGGCTGACTTGGTATGCCTGGACTTTTTACGGATTACTGGCCTTGTCGGCTTTGTGGCTTTGGATGCGTGCCTATAAACGCAAATTAGCCGCCAAAGCCGCCATGGAGGCAGAAGAAAAAAGGATGCGCGACGAACAGGAACTGAACAACGAGCGGCTTCGTTTCTACACGAACATCACGCATGAGCTGCGTACGCCGCTCACTTTGATACTCGGCCCGTTGGAAGACTTGGCCGGAGACGGGAATTTGTCGGACGTTTACCGCAAAAAAGTCGGTTTGGTGCATAAGAGTGCTTTGCAGTTGCTCGACCTGATTAACCGATTGTTGGATTTTCGTAAGGTGGAAACGCAAAACCGGCAGCTTCGGGTGGCCAAAGGCAGATTGGGACGTTTGGTGACCGAGATAGGCTTGCGCTACAAGGAACTGAACCGGAACCCGAAAGTGGATTTCCGTATAGAAGTTCCGGAAGAAGAGTTCCGGATGTATTTCGATGCGGAAGTCGTGACAACCATCCTGAACAATTTATTGAGCAATGCGATGAAATATACGCCGGAGGGGCATATATGTTTGCGTTTGTGCCGTGGAGAGGAAGAAGGAAGGCCGTATGCCGAGATTTCCGTGTCCGATACCGGATATGGGATTGCATCTCAGGCCTTGCCTCATGTTTTCGACCGCTATTACCAGGCAGAGGGAAAGCATCAGGCCTCAGGTACAGGTATCGGGTTGGCTTTGGTGAAGTCTTTGGCCGATTTGCACGAAGGGGTGTTGGGAGTGGAAAGTGAAGCGGGGAAAGGTTCCGTTTTCGTATTCCGCCTTTGGGCCGACCAAGTTTATCCGTCGGCTCTCCATTCGGAAGTTGCGGCGGAGATGGCCGGAGAGCATGTGGCTGACGAAGGGGAAGAGGCTGACATCAGGCCGCTTGTGTTGGTTGTTGAGGACAACGATGATATCCGGGATTACGTGGCCTCTTCCTTCGATGAAGGATACCGGGTGGTAACAGCCATGAATGGCAGGGAGGGATGGGGGGAAGCCCAACGTCTTGTGCCGGATATCATCGTCAGCGACATCATGATGCCGGAGATGGACGGGATAGGGCTATGCCGGAGGGTGAAAGAAGATGTACGTACCAGCCATATACCGGTCATTTTGCTGACGGCCAAAGATTCCATCCGGGACAAGGAAGAAGGATATGATAGCGGTGCCGATTCTTATCTGACCAAACCGTTCAGTGCCACGTTGCTGAACAGCAGGGTACGTAACCTGTTGGACATGCGCAGGAAACTGGCTCGGATGATTGTGGGAAAGGCAAAAGACGAAGAACGTGGAATGCCTGCCGGAGAGGTTCGTCTCAGCAAATTGGACGAAGAGTTTATCCGTCGGTTTACCGACGTGGTGACGGAGCATATCAGTCAGGATAAGTTGGATATCCCTTTCATGGCCGACAAGATGAACATGAGCGTGTCCACGCTTTACCGTAAGCTGAAAGGGTTGACCGGCCTGTCGGGCAATGAGTTCATCCGGAAGATAAAGCTGAAACGCAGTTTATACCTGATGACCGAACAAGGGCTCAACGTGACGGAAGCCGCATACTCCAGCGGTTTTAACGATGTGGGTCATTTCAGACGCTGCTTCAAGGAAGAATATGGCGTTTCACCCTCGAAATACACAAAGCGTTAAGGCGTGTGTCATGTGATGCCCTATTCACATAATTTCCCGATGGCTTTTTCCAAGTCTTCTATTTGCTCGTCCCGCGCCACAAGGTCGCCGTGGCGGTCGATGAGGAAGAAGGTGGGAAGGCGGCGCACGAGGTAAGAGCCTAAATAGCCCGAAGCCTCTCCTCGGCTCTCATAGACGCAAGTCCAGGGCAGGTGTTCGCATGCCGTTTTCCAGTAATGTTCATCGGGGTCGATGGATACTTGGTAAATCTCAAATCCCTGTGCGGCGTACCGGTCGTAAAGTCCCCTCATCTGCATGATGCGTTCTTGTGAAGACGGAAGGGAGTAAGCAGTGAAGTCCAACAGCACGACCTTATTCCTGATGTCGGAAAGTTTGCGGTTTTTACCGTGTATGTCCGGCAATTCTATGTCGATGATGCCCGAAGCGGATATCTTTTCCGGGTCGATGTCTGCCAATGATACGGGAGTGGGGCGTTTGGTGTTCTTCATGCCTTGTATGGCAATGTTGTGCAAGTTTTCCGTGCGGTTGGTGCCTGGATAGTTCGCGTCCCATGCCGTGGCCACGGCTCCCACGAACTTGATGTCGTCCGGATTGCTTACCGGGTTGAAGATGAGGCTTCCGTTTACGGTCTGGAACAGGGCGAAGTAAGCCGGGGCAGAAGCAGGGGCTTCCATGATGTACTTCTTTTTCATTTCCTCCTTGTAGAGGTCTATTTTTTCACGGACGAGCCGTTCCTGTTCCCCTAACGTCAGGGTCTTGTCGGTCATGATGTCCCTGACGGATTGTTGCAAGGCGATGAGTTTGCCGTTGATTTCCTTTAGGGTTTGGCAGTCGGGTGAGCCTTCCACCTCATAGCCGGTGCCCATGGCGGGCCACGTGGCTTCCACGTGTATGGTCTCCGTAGAGTCTACGGACAAGTTGACGATTTGCCGGTCGATACGCAGGCGGTAAAATTCCGGATTGAAAGGACGCATGCCATGGAAACGGAAGTCGCCGTTTTCGTCCAGGCGGATAGAGTCAAGTGCTTCTATGCCGTTCAAGGTGACAGCCTCGAAGTAGAGTGTCTTGCCGTCGGCTTCGGCAATCCGTCCGTTGATTTCAAATTGTTCTTTCTTGTCTTTACAAGCCGTAGCCAGTATCATGAGGGCGGCCATGGCGCATGTCATTTTTTTCATCTCGGCATCATGTGTTTACAAACCATTTACAAAGATAGGGTCTTTCGGCTTCTCTCGGAGTATGAAACTACGGTTTTTTCGGAAAAAAGCCATGTTGTGCCATTTTTTACGGGCTTTAAGTCTGATTTATCAATATTTATGCGTACATTTGCCCGATTTATTGATGAAACATTTTAAGAAACCAAATGAACGTAATTAAGAAAACAGTCGAATTGCCTGATGGAAGAACCATCAGCATCGAGACCGGGAAATTGGCCAAACAAGCCGATGGAGCCGTTATGCTCACTATGGGCAACACGATGCTCTTGGCCACTGTCTGTGCCGCCAAAGATGCCGTTCCCGGAACAGATTTTATGCCTTTGCAGGTAGAGTACAGAGAGAAATTCGCCGCTGCCGGCCGTTTCCCTGGAGGTTTTACCAAGCGTGAGGGTAAGGCTTCTGACTATGAGATTCTGACCTGCCGCCTGGTGGACCGCGCTTTGCGTCCCTTGTTCCCCAGCAATTATCACGCAGAAGTTTATGTGAATGTGATTTTGTATTCTGCCGATGGCGTGGACATGCCGGATGCATTGGCCGGTTTTGCCGCATCTGCCGCATTGGCAGTTTCCGATATACCGTTTGAAGGCCCGATATCCGAAGTGCGTGTGGCACGCATCAACGGCGAGTATGTGGTCAATCCGACTTTTGCCCAGTTGGAACAGGCCGACATGGACATCATGGTGGGTGCCACGGAAGAGAACATCATGATGGTGGAAGGCGAGATGAAGGAAGTGACCGAACAGGACTTGCTCAACGCCTTGAAGGTAGCCCATGAGGCCATCAAACCGATGTGCCGCCTCCAGAAAGAGTTGGAGAAGGAAGCCGGTAAGGAAGTGAAGCGGGAGTATTGCCACGAAGTGAACGATGAGGACTTGCGCGAAGAAGTGAAGAAGGCTTGCTACGACGCAGCGTACCGTATCGCCCAGGAAGGCAACCGCGACAAGCATGCCCGTGAGGATGCTTTCATGGAAATCCGCGAGAACTTCAAACTGTCGTATGCTGAAGCACACGCCGATTTGTCGGAAGACGAACTGGCTGAAAAAAATACGTTGATCGACCGTTACTACCACGATGTGGAGCGCGATGCCATGCGTCGTTGCGTGTTGGACGAAGGCAAGCGTCTCGACGGTCGCGCCACTACGGACATCCGTCCCATCTGGTGCGAAGTAAGTCCGCTGCCGGGTCCCCACGGATCGGCCATCTTTACGCGTGGCGAGACCCAGTCGCTTTCTACCTGTACGCTCGGTACGAAGTTGGACGAGAAGATTATCGACGAAGTGCTCGACCAAAGCAAGATGCGTTTCTTGTTGCACTATAACTTCCCGCCGTTCTCCACAGGAGAGGCCAAGGCGCAACGCGGCGTGGGCCGTCGTGAAATCGGTCACGGCCATTTGGCTTGGCGCGGCCTGAAAGGGCAAATCCCTGAAGATTTCCCTTATACGGTGCGTGTCGTGTCCGATATCCTGGAGTCCAACGGTTCTTCTTCCATGGCCACGGTTTGTGCCGGGACGTTGGCGCTGATGGATGCCGGTGTGCCGATGAAGAAGCCTGTCAGCGGTATTGCCATGGGCTTGATTAAGAATCCGGGTGAGGAAAAGTATGCCGTGTTGTCCGACATCTTGGGTGACGAAGACCACTTGGGCGACATGGACTTCAAGACGACCGGTACTATCGACGGTCTGACTGCCACCCAGATGGATATCAAGTGCGACGGTTTGAGTTACGAGATTCTAGAGAAGGCCCTGATGCAGGCGAAAGCCGGGCGTGAACACATCTTGGGCAAGCTGACCGAGTGCATGCCTGCACCGCGTCCGGAGTTGAAGCCGCATGTGCCCCGCATCGTCCAGATTACGATTCCGAAGGAATTCATCGGTGCTGTCATCGGCCCGGGTGGAAAGATTATCCAAGGTATCCAGGAGGATACAGGTTCTGTCATTACTATCGAGGAGACAGACGGTGTAGGTGTCGTACAGGTGAGTGGCGCCAATAAGGACGTGATAGACGCAGCTTTGGGTAAAATCAAGTCTATCGTGGCTGTGCCCGAGGTCGGTGAGGTGTATGACGGTGTGATTCGCAGCGTGATGCCTTACGGTGCATTCGTGGAATTCATGCCGGGTCGCGACGGTTTGCTCCATATTTCCGAAATCGACTGGAAGCGTCTGGAAACGGTGGAAGAAGCCGGACTGAAAGAAGGCGACCACATTCAGGTGAAACTGGTGGATATCGACCAGAAGACAGGCAAGTTCAAGTTGTCCCGTCGCGTGTTGCTCGAAAAGCCGGAAGGCTACGTAGAGCGTCCAGTCCGTCGCGAGCGTCCTGAGAGAGGCGAACGCCGCGAACGTCGCCCGCGCAATGACGGACAAGGAGGCGAATAAATTGTTTCATCAACGAAAATGATAACCGAAAGGCTGTCTGCTATCCTGCGGACAGCCTTTTTGATTTGGAGACACTCATATTTTTCTTTTCAAATTTATGGGAAAATATTTGGTTATCTATAAGAAAAACGTCATATTTGCAAAGTGACATCAAAAAGGACATGTTATGAGTGTGAATAGTGCCCAAAGCCTTATAGGAATGTTGGCGGTTGTGCTATGGCTGAGTTCATGTGCCACAAGCCGGCGGAGAGCCTACGATATGCGTCCGGAGAACCGTGCCGCGCTGTATCAGGAACGCAAGGCTTCGCCCTATTACAGAATGGACAATGAGCACACGTTCCCTATCTATAAGGCACCTTATACAGTGAATCAGCAAGAGGGGCAGGTGCTTTTCGGTAGGGGGGCTTATGAGCTTTACCGTGCGAAGGACGCGACTTATGTCACGGCTACGTACCGTTGCCCAGAGGACTGGTGGTTTTTTAATTTTAATTCAGGATGGGCCATTATCGACAACAAGAGAGGCGACCGTTACATGTTGCGCGAAGTGGAGTATTATCCTACGGATACATGTTTTTGGATAAAGGACAGCAGGGACAAGTTTGTTCGTTTCGTATTGGTTTTCCCTCCGCTTCCCAAAAAAGTGAAGACCGTGGATTTCTTTATACCTTCCGGTGAGTCGCGTTTTAATTTCGACGGTTCGGAAAAGCATATGTCCGGCTTGTACGTGGAAGATTTACGACCTAAACACCGGATACCTCAAGGCGAGGTCATCCGCTGATCCCGGTTCGGCGTGGGATGTGGGGGTGGTTCCTGATTTCGGGGGCTGCCCCCTAATTTTGTCTTTCAGGCCGGACTGAGGCTGACATAATGTCAAAACGGAATCCTGCAAAGGAAGGTAAATAGAGTGGTTGTGAAGTCTTCTTGTTTGGTTCTTTTAACCTTTTAGACGGTTTTCGGTTTGTTTTTTGCATTTGTTGAGTGAATTTGTGATTCAGTCTCAGCCAAATGATTTTTCGTTTGGCTGAAAAAACATTTTTTTTGTCCGCATGTTGTTCGCCAACCCTCTGCATGTCGGTGCGAAGTTTTCCCGAAAACGGGGTGGCGATGCACCTCCGAGGCCCGTTTTTTCTCTATTTGAGGTGTTTTGCTGTACTAAAAAGGAATGACAGATTGTCTTGTGAATCTTGTTTTATGCTTACATTACCTTTTTCATATCAGCGGAAGTTGTGCCTTTTCATTGTGTTTCGTGAAAGGCAGGAGCCTCTGGTGTTTGGCAAATTGTCCGTCCCCTAATCCGCGAGAATCGCGTATTTCCAGCGGCTTCCGGCCTTGGGGACAAAAAAGGGATTCCTGAATGGGAGGTTTGACATATTGCAAATTCTTTAGGATAGAGGTGTATGGGTAGTCAAAATGACATGTAAGGTGTCTGTCTTTTTATGGCTTTTGTCATTTTTTGATAGGGAAAAGTACGGAATGTAACAAATCAAAAAGGAAGTGTTACATGGTAGAAAGTGTGATTTTTGTATTTTCTCTATATTTGTACCGTGAAGTTGTTCATGTGCAGCTTGATTTTGATAATATATTCATTTTTAATAAATTTATAGTATGAAAAAGAGAAAGTTATTCAATGTGGTTGTAGGTACGGTTTTAGGATGCTCCATGGTTTGTGTTGCCTATCATGTGTATGACTCTCAGGGTTCACGGAAACTTGAGGATAGCTTGTTGTTGGAGAATGTTGAGGCTTTGGCCACTGATGACGAGAGCGGAGAGGATGCTGCAATGAAAGCACGCAGAGAAGAGTGTTATCAAAAGGGAGGAAATTGGAATGAAGCCTCTCATTGTGTGGACAGTGGCTTTGAGACTTTTGAATGCGAGGTGGCCGGTGAGATTTCTGCTTTTGGCATCGTAATAAAAGGTTCCTTTAAAAAGGGGAACAAATATTCTATTGCATGGGCTCGCTATCAATGTGAGCCGAGTGTGGGGAATTGTTGTACGAAGCAGGGGCTATATTCAGGGGATGATAAGTTGGCTTGAATGACGGCTTAAGGGATAGATACTATTATGATTTTGTCTTTGTTGTTATGATATTCGTAAAGAAAAGATTCTTGTTAGTGTTATTGCCTTCTCTTTTATTGTTCGCGTGCCGTGAATCAGTCCAATTTCCTTTGAAGGCTTTTGATGGCTTTGATGATGGAATGCGGAAAAACGGTGACGGGTTAGCTGTGGAGGCATTCTTTGCTGTGCCCCTGCAGTCGGGGGCACAGTGTATGGTGGAGGGTATAAAAAAAATCATACCAGTAGATTCGTTGCTGATTGTGGTGTCTGAAAGGAGCGTCTTGGCATTCGACCGCTGTGGGCATTATATATGTAATTTTGGGCAGCGCGGAAATGGAGAGGGTGAATATATAAAAGTGTCCACGGCTTATTGGGACAAGTCAACACGTACCTTACGAGTGATTGACGGTATCCGGAACCGCGCTTTGGTGTATGCCCAGAATGGGAAGTTGCTTGATACGCTTTTTTTCCCGCCTGCTACTTTTTCTTTGTTGGGAACGGCAGAGAGTTTGGGCAGGCATCGCCTTTTTTGTGCCAATTACATTTATAACGACCAAAACGTGGTGATGTCTGATTTTGATATGTCAAAAGAAGAAGGGGAGCCTGTATACAGGTTTCCCGGGCAGACGGACAACACGCAGGAATACACAGGGAGGCATCCTTTCGCGTTGTCCGGCAATGAGATAGCATGCGTGTTGCCGTTCGACAACCGGATATATGTTTACTCAACCGAAGACATGTCCTTGCAGCCTCGGATGGAAGTGTTGACTCGCCAACCGGTTCTGGCCGAAGAGCAGTTGGTTGAGATTGAAGATTATGGTATCAACCGTTATGCGGAAGAATTGTCACGCGGTGTTTTCGTGGGCTTTACGGATATATTCGAGACAAGTGGGCATTATTTGTTGGGTTTTTCCAATCTTTATTATGCCGTGGCGGACAAGGTTGCAGGCCGTGTGAAACGGTATGGATATGGAGTGGATAAGGAGAATGTAGATTGTCTTCCTTTGGTGAACATATTGTCAACAGACAACGACGATTACTTGATTGGCTATGAGAATGCGTTCGATTTGAAGTCTTGGCGTTTTGCGGACAGCATACAAGACAGGCATTTGCGTGTGATGGAGCGGGCTGTGTCTACCATGGCAGAAGAGGATAATCCTTGTCTGTTTTTTTATAAGCTAAAGCGTTGATTTCGAATATAAAGATAAGAAAGGATATTTGTCTTCATATTTTATAGCCACTCGGCCGGGGCTTTATCGACCTTGCGGAAGTTGTGCTTTCCGGAGGAGGTAAAATGAAAGCCGGAAGCCTTGGAAGGCGACAAATTCTTCGTGTCGTAGTCTCGGAGAATCGCGTATTTCCGGCGGTTTCCGGCCTTGGGGACAAAAAAGGGATTCCTGAATGGGAATATTAACAAAATGTCATGGCCTGTCTAATTGCTGCAAGGCAAATGTATAGGCTCCCAAGGCAATGGAACGGTTGGTCCCTTGCCGGGTGAGGGCTATTCCCGTACGTTTGAACGCGTCATAGGGGATGGTTCTGTCGGTATCCAGGACAGGTATGAGGCGTTTTGGGGTGGTTGCGAAGGCCTCAAATTCTTTCTCGTCTTCCAAGTCGTATATTTCCATCTGCAAACGGGGGAAACGGCTGCCGTCGCGCATGCCCAGTGTGCCGCGCAAACCTTCAAACAAGGCGGGGCGGATGTATTTATAGGCACCCGACAAGCCTCCGCCAATGACTACAAGGCCGTCTATCAGGGTGAGGGCGGAAGCTAAGGCTTCTGCGGCCATTTGCCCCAGTTCGGCAAAGGCTGCCCGGGCTGCTTCCGGATTGCCGTTCCGTGTCCCTTCGGCGATTTGGAAGATATCCTTGGGGGAAAGGTTTTCTGCTGAACCGGATTCCCGGGCATAGACATGTCTCACGGCACGGATGCTCACGCTTTCTTCCACGATATATTCCGGATACTTGTGATTGCGTTGGCACCACACATCGCCACCGGTAGAGTTGTCGCCCGTGAGCAGCTCGTTCCGGATGACAATGCCTGCCCCGAAACCCGTGCCGAGCGTCACACCAATCAGGTTGTGGTAACGCCGTTGCGAGCCGCAGGCTTTCAACCGGTCGTTTACCTCCGGTAGGATGCCGGTCAGGGCTTCGCCGTAAGCGAACAAGTTACCGTCGTTGTTGATGAAAACCGGAATGCCGAAAACGTGTTCCAGATAGGGGCCTAAGGCCACGCCTCCCCGGAAACCCGGGAAGTTGGGCAGGTCTCCGATGATGCCGTGCGCGTAGTCGGCCGGTCCCGGAAAGGCGAAACTGATGGCCGAAGGAGTATAGGGCAGTATTTCCCGGATGCTTCGGAAGCCTTCGGCCAATGTGCGTTGGCACCGTGCTGCATCATCTGTCACAGCGGGGACAGACAGAGGGCTGACGATTTCCTGCCCGTTAGCCATGGCAGAAAACACGAAGTTCGTACCACCTGCATCTAACGTCAGGACGATACGCGGGTCTTGGGTGTAATTCATGTTGATACGGTATTTAGGATTTGAAACGGATGTACGCCTTAATCGTGCCGCATTCCCGGCCTATGGAACTTCCGTAGGGACGGATTGTATATTCACCCACACAAGCCGGAATAATGAATGTCTCGGCATAGTGGGCGACAAACGGCTCGAAGGCATGCGTGGGGCTTTCTACGATGAGTTCGTCGCCTTCCACCACGTTGAGTACGTTTACGCCGCCGCCCGTGTGGTGACGCACGGTGCCGGTAAACCAATGGCGGCGTGTCTCGATGAATTCGTTCTCATGCAGGCCTGTGCGTTCCTCGCGCCAACCTTCGCCTTCGGCCACAGGTTCCACGTGGTTGGCCAAATGCCGACGGACAAAGTCTGTCTGGCGTTCCCATTGGATGACATGAGAGCCGTGCCCGATGTTGATGGGGCGGGGACGACCATCCAGTCCCAAGCGTCCCCAATCCCACAGCTTGAATGTGAAGATGCTGGGCGTGGCACTGATTTCCAACACCATGGCTCCGGCTCCGGAGCAGTGTACCGTGCCGTTGGGGATGAGGAAATGGTCGTGCTTGCGGGCAGGCCAGCGGTTGACGTACTTTTCTGCCTCGAAGGGTTCGCCCGTCTCCTGTGCGCGGTTGAGGGCGGCAATCATTTCCGTAGGGTCGGTGCCGGTCTTCAAGCCGAGGTAGACGGTAGCTCCTTCTTCCGCATCGAGCAGGTAATAACTTTCGTCTTGTGTGTAGTAGATGCCGAATGTGTCGCGGATATACTGCGTGGTGGGATGGACCTGAAGGCTCAGGTTTCCGCCGCCCATGGTATCGAGGAAATCGAAACGGATGGGAAAGTCTTGTCCGAAACGCGACTCCACGGGGCCGCCGAGCAAGGCGCGAGTTTGATAGAAAACCAAATCGTTGGCCGGTATTTCGAACAATTCGCCATTGACTTGCAGGAAGAGGCTGTTCTCTTCCGGTACGCAGTCGAAGCACCAACCGTAGTTGGCTTGTTTAGGGTCGAGTCCGCACACTTCTTTCATCCATTGTCCGCCCCATGGTGCAGGGTCGAAAAAAGGCACGACACGGAATGGTCGCCGGGCGGTCTGTTCGAGGCCGAGGCGCAACGTGTCGCCCTTGATCATCTTCGGGTGGCCGGGAATCGTGGTGTCTAACCAATAATCTTCCGTGGGCAGCAACTTTTTCTTCAAGTCGTCACATACAAGCCAGTCCACGAAGTAGCCGCGCTTGTAATGCCGCGAAGGCTCTTCTGCGCGGTTGTCCACGCCGAGATTGTGTATTTCGTGCCGCCGCGCCCGTTGCTGTATTTCCCAACGGGGCATGTCGGCGTATACGGTCAGGCCGGCTTCTGGTGCCACTAAGGCCGCGCCATGCCCGTAGACGACAACACATCCTTCGGTGGCGGCAATGAGGGCTTGTGCCTCGCACGTCTTCTCTTGGTCTAAGAAATCGGCATATTTGAAATGTGACCGGAAGCCGAAGAGGCGGTCGTCCGTCACATAAGGAAAGGTCATTTCCTGTATGGTTCCGGGCGACTTGAACAGCCTTTCGGTGTCAACCCATAAGGAAGGGGAGAGCGAAGAAAACGCTTCGCGCAGTTCGTCGTGATGTACGCCTTGGTAGCATTCGATGCGGATTACGTAAGTCTGTCCGCAGGGGCGTGTGTGACAAACGCGCCGGATTTCGCCGCAGATGTCCTCCCAACCTTTCCATAGTTTCCCCTCCACGGCTGTGAATGGGGTTTTGTCGTAATTGCTTTGTCTCATATCTGTGTTTTTTATTTTTCCATCCATAATTCCAGAAGTCCGCCTTGCGTCAGGTCCTTGTGGCTGATGCGGAAGTCGGCCAAGGGTTGCCCGTTGAACAGTTTCTTGCCGATATAACAATTTTCGGCAGAATTATGGTAAGTCTTGATACGGAAGTCCTTTCCTGTGTAATAGTCGGGCGAGAGATGGATGATGATTTCATCGAACACAGGCGACGTGATGTCGTAATAAGGTTCGGTGTCGCACGTCCCCGTCAGGCTGAATAGTCCTATGGACATCAGGGCGCTCACGCCGCCCATCTGCCCTTGGTCTTCATCGTGTCCGCCATATCCTTTATCCGGTGTAGTGGCTCCATAGGCTTTTTCATTGACTTGTCGTACCCAGTACTGGCATAGGCGCGGTGCGTCGAGATGGTTGAACACATGTGCGTTGGAACAGCCCGGTTGATTGGCATAGCTTACGTAGCCATCGGTGTAGCCGAAAACGAATGATTGCGGGGCGGCTTGTTCAAAAGCATGGTTCAACATACGGGCGGCTTCCTTCTTTCCGCCTATCATGTCGGCCAACCGGTCAATATCGTGCGATACCGACCAAGTGGCCTGCCAGGCGTTGGATTCTGTCCATCCCCATCCGCTCAGGCCGTCGGTATGCAGCCATTCGCCGTTGGAGCTCTTGGGGAACACCAGTTTCTTTTCGGGGTGTAACAAGGCTGTCCATCCGTGGCTGCGCCGGTCATAGTAACGGGCTTCCTTTTTCTTTCCCATCTTGAGGGCCATCTGGCCTAATGCCCAGTCTTGGAAGGCGGCTTCCAGCGTGTTGCCTGCATGGCCGGGGAAGTAGCCCAAACGTTCATAGTCGCGTATTTCGTCCGTGCTGCCCATCATGCCACCGCCCCGGTGGTTGGATGCCATGACGCGGAATGCCTCTTGGGCAGGCACTTTGGTGAGTATGCCTTTCTGGTAGGCACTGGTGATGAGTGGTGTGGCCGGGCAAGTGGTCATGATGTAAGAATAGCCTCCGGCCACGGGACCGCGCGGCAACAGGCCGCCGTTGCGGGCATACTGCACGAGGCAGGCAGCGAAGTCGTCCTGCACTTCCGGCCAGGCTAGCCCCCAAAGGATGTTCAGGTTCCATTGCGTGAGCCAAAAGGCATCCGAACTGTACATGTGGAACCGTGCCTGTCCTTGGTTGTCTTTGGGCTGCGTGCGGGTATGGTATTTCACGTTGACCGTTTGTGACCCTTGGCGTGTGCCGTCGGTGTAATCCGGATAACATCCGTTGGCATCGTCTATCTTATGACGGCCCAACAGGGCATGCCAAAGGTCGGTGTAGAATTTGGTCTGCTGAGCCTCCGTACCACCTTTCACTTCGATGCGCCCCAGATAACGGTTCCATTCCGCACGTGAGTCGGCACAAGCCTGGTCGAAGTTCCAGTGTGTGAGTTCTGAATCCAAATTGGCGAGGGCGTTTTCGGCACTGGTATAGGAGATGGCGCATTTTACCAATACCGTGTCGCCGGTAGCGACTGGATATTTGAGACTTACACCGGAAGTCGGAGCGTCATAGTAGCTCATGCCTTCGTTGCGGGCGTTGAGCGTGCCTGTGCCTTTCAGCCTGTCGGTGTCCTGGAAACGTTGCGTGCCATCCCAACCGTCCATGCAGTCCATGGCTTTGTCAAAACGTAGGGCATAGTATATCCTGATTCTTTCCGGACCGCCCCACAAGCGTCCCCCCGTATCAACAGAACCTACGATTTCGCGGTCTCCGGTTTTACGCACATCGGCATTGAACATTGTGGATGTGGATACATAGCCTCCGAGGTTAAGTAGCAGGTTTAAAACATTGTTTTCTTTTCCGGTATAGGTCAGGCGGTAGAAACAGACACGGTCGGAAGCTGTTTGTTCCACCCACAGCTGATAACGTTCCAAAAACATCCGGTGGAAACCAGGACGGACGATCTCTCCCTCGTGACGGAATGGCGATTTCCAACCTTGTTCGCCTTGCGTCGGGTCTACTTTACCGGTGGTGGGCATCAGGGTGACGCCAGAAAGCATCCAGTCGTGAATTTGGGGGAAACCTAACACCTCTGTGGAATTGTAGTTATATCCTCCTCCGTACTGGTTCTTGTTACGGGTGAGTGGTGCAGCGCTAATCATGCCGAAAGGCTGGCTTCCGGTGACGAAAAAGAAATAGCGTCCTCGGGCAGATTCGATATAAGGGTCTACTTTTGATACGAAATCTTTGCGCGAATCTTTGGCGGTATAGACTTCTATTTCCGACAGTCCGGGATGGAGGCCGTCGGCATCGGTGGATTCAAACTTGACCCACTCTACCGTCTTGGCAGGGAACTTAATTGATTTGGGGCTTCCGTCATTAGGTATTTCAAACACTTTGAGTTCACTGCCGTCGCTGAAATGTAAAATTCCTCCGGCCAAGTGGCTGTCTGGGTCCGGGCGGTCGTAGAGGAGGATTTCCCCGATGGTGTAGGGCTTTTCCCATTGCAAGGTGAGTGAAGGGTATTCTATTTGGCCATAGAAATTGGTTTGGCTTTGCGAACGCCATTCACCTTGGTCGAACACCCGGATTATTCCGTCAATGGCACGGGAGGCTTCGTAGCCTTCCATGGACGAGGAAGCCGTAATCTGGGCCAAAGGGGCGATGTTGTCGCTCGTCGCTTTCATGGCGTAAGGAGAAAGTGCACTTAAAAGAACAATTCCAATGCTTTTTCTTTTCATATTCGTTCAAATGTAGAATAAAAACTGATGCAAAGAAAAGCATTTTGTGGATTTTGCGGCTTTGATTATGTTCCGATTTGCTTGTATTTTCTTACGGTACGATGTGCAACTGCCGGCGTTGGTTTTCCTGCGTTCGGTAGAGTGAGGGCGGGATACCGATGATTTTGGAGAAAGTCCGTGAGAAATAGGCCGGGTCTTCAAAACCTAAGGATTGCGATATCTCATTGATTTTTAGTTCGCTGAATTCTAACAGTTGGCAGGCTTTCTGCATCTTTAGTTGAATGAAATAGTGAATGGGAGAACCACCTATTTCCTGCCGGAACATATCCGAGAAATGGGAGGGGGAGTATTTGAATTGTGCGGCAAGTTGGGATAAAGTGAGATTGTTTTGCACATTCTCATGCATAAAACGGATAACGCGGTGAGCGAAAGAAGGACTTCCCATAGTAGAGGTAATGTTGCGGTAGGGCTTCAGGAAAGTGAAGGAACCTAAAAATTGGTATAGGCATAGGCAGGAATACAGCATATATTCTTTGCGGTAGTTCATGGAGAAATTATGGAATATCTCGTCAAAAAGTCGCAAGCGGTCTTGTATACGGGAGTCGTCTCCCGGTTGTAGAGGCTGCGGGGCATATCCCGAAGGGAGGAAACGGTGGGCTTGTGTGCCTTGGAAATGAAGCCAGTAAATACTCCAAGGATTGCGGGATGACGCACCGAAAGTGTAGGGAGTGTCTGAGGGAAGGATGACAAACTCGTTCTTTCGGAGTATGTAAGTTTGGCCGTTGATTTCATACCAACCTTTTCCATCTATACAGTAGATGAGCATGGCATAGTCACATCCGTCGGCTTTTTGGATGAAGTGGAAGCGTGCTTGCGGAAAGTAGCCTATTTTACGGATATAGAGGTTCCGAACTAAGGGGTCTTTCCTGTACTCCTCCAATAGCTTTTCCGAAACAGACACTACCCTTTCGTTTTTGAATCCTTCTTTAATCTTTATCATCTATAATATAATAAGGTGTAAATGGATGATGTGGATTGCAAAAATACGGATTTTAAAAGAATCCGCCGAAAGAATGAGAACGAAGAATCGTTAAAAAAAGAAAGAGTGCCTGTCGTGTAGACAAACACTCTTCGTAGATTGCGCTTCAGGATGGGCTTGAACCAACGACCCCCTGATTAACAGTCAGGTGCTCTAACCAACTGAGCTACTGAAGCAAGTGCAATTACGGGGCTTGGGCGCTTCAGGATGGGCTTGAACCAACGACCCCCTGATTAACAGTCAGGTGCTCTAACCAACTGAGCTACTGAAGCAGTCTGGGGCATTCCCCTTAATTGCGATGCAAAAGTAGTGGTATTTTTTGAATTGTGCAATTTATTGGTGAAAAAAATGACTTTAAAATGAAAAAATCATAAGCCGGAGGAATACTTGTCTCCATATTTTGCTACCGTATGGTTGAAATGATTAAATTTGCGGTATGAAAAAGATATTCTTAGCTGTGGGGCTTTGCTGCATGTCGGCCGTTCCCGTGTCCGCCCAAAAGGACAGTAACCATAACTTCGAGATTTCAAAGAATCTGGAAATCTTTAATGACATTTATAAGCAACTGGATATGTTCTACGTCGATTCCCTGTCGGCCGATACGGTGATAGAATGGGGGATAGATGCCATGTTGCGGCAGGTGGATCCTTTCACGGTGTATTATCCGGAAGAAGGAATGGATGAACTGAAAGAGATGACTACCGGGAAATATGCCGGAATAGGGGCTGTGATCCGATTCTATAAGAAAGAAGACCGGGTGATGGTCATAGAACCCCAGGAAGACAGCCCGGCCATAGAAGCCGGAGTGAAAGGAGGGGACTTGATTCTGTCCATCGACGGAAAGGATATGAAAGGAAAGAGCACGCAGGAAGTAAGCGAAAACTTACGGGGCGATGCAGGTACGACTTTTGAACTGACGGTGAAGCGTGCCGGAGTGGAACATCCTTTGTCGTTCAAGATTACGCGCCGGAATATCGCGATGCCCCCCGTGCCTTATTACGGAATGGTGGCAGACGGTATCGGTTATATTTATTTCGAACGTTTTGTTGACGGTTGTTCGCGCGATGTCCGCCGGGCCGTGGTCGATTTGAAGGAGCGGGGTGCCAAGGCGTTGGTGATAGACATGCGTGGCAATCCGGGCGGACCGTTGAGCGAGGCCGTAGAGGTGACGAACTTGTTTGTGCCCCGTGGACAGAAGGTCGTGTACACGAAAGGCAAGTTGGCTTCGGTCAATTCGGAACACTACACGAAGAAAGAACCCTTGGACGTGGATATTCCGGTGGCTGTGTTGGTAGACGGTTCTACGGCATCCTCGGCCGAAATCGTTTCCGGAGCATGGCAGGATTGGGACCGTGCCGTGATAGTCGGTGAGCGTACTTACGGTAAGGGGTTGGTGCAGATGATTCGTGAGGTGCCTTATCACGGAAGTCTGAAGGTGACGACGAGCCGCTATTATATTCCCAGCGGACGCTGTATTCAGGCGTATGACTACCGTCATTTGAATCCGGACGGCTCTGCGAAGACTTTGCCGGACAGTCTGACGAAAGCGTTCAAGACGGCCGGTGGCCGCGAGGTTCGCGACGGTGGCGGCATTAAGCCGGACGTGGTGATTACGCCGGACAGTCTTCCGTCCATCGTTTATGACATAGCCACTTCCGATGTGTTGTTGGACTACGTCAACCATTATGTGCAGACGCATGCTGCCATTGCGCCGGCCGGGGAGTTTTCCTTGACGGATGCGGATTACGCTGATTTTGTGAAGATGGTGGAAGGGAGTGATTTTACTTATAAGCGTCGTACAGAGGAAATGATGAAATTGTTGGAGCGGACAGCTCGCTTCGAGGGATGCTATGAGGGAGCCAAGCCGGAATTCGAGGCGTTGGCTGCAAAGATGAAGGGCGGTGTGTCTGCCGACTTGGAAGTCCCGAAAAACAAGGAAGAAATCAAGTCGGTGTTGGAAAGTGATATCGTAGCCCGTTATTATTTCAGGCGCGGGGTGGTCCAACAACAATTGAAAGCGGATAAGGACTTGAAAACCGCTTTAGAGATTTTGACAGATACGGAACGTTATGCAAGTTTGCTTAAACCGGTGAAAAAATGAAAAAGAGAAGGGCGAATCCTAACAAGGGCATCATGTTCGGTATCATGGCTATGGCCGTAGTCGTGTTGGCGGTTGTCGTGTTCTTCTGGATGTGGTGTTTCCCTGACGGGACGCATGGAACGGAAGAGGCACGGACGGAGTATCGGATATCGTTGGATGAAGGTTTCCGGGGCGATAGCGTGCTGTTTCAAATCAATGACAGCGTGGTGTTTAGCCGAAGGGTGGCCGCAGATTCATTGGAAGTCGTCGTGGCGGTGCCTGATAAAGAGAATTTATTGATGGTGGTACGCCCGGAAGCAGATGCGGTCAGTTCGTTCGAATTGCCTTCGGAAGGCGGGCGTGTCGTGTTGCGAAACCATGACGAAACGGTGTCTATGGAAGCCTTTTGAACCGGATTTTCTCAAATGATATAAAATAACTGTTTGAAAGCTTGGCAGATTGATGCTTTTTGCCTACTTTTGCAGTCGTATGATGAAGTGAGGGGCTTGACAAGGCTCCTCACTTTGCATTTAATAGTGTAATCGCATGATAGAAAAGAGCATTGTAAAAGGGTTAGTGGAAGAATGGCTGGAGGGCCGGGATTACTTCCTGGTGGACGTGGCCGTGAGCTCGGACGACCGTATCGTGGTGGAGATAGACCACGCCGAAGGGGTATGGATAGAAGACTGCGTGGAGCTGAGCCGTTTCATCGAGAGCCGCCTGAGCCGCGAGGAAGAGGACTATGAGCTTGAAGTGGGCAGCGCCGGGATCGGGCAGCCGTTCAAGGTCCTGCAGCAATACGTGAACCATGTGGGGAGCGAGGTGGACGTGCTCACGGCCGACGGGCGCAAGCTCCACGGGGTGCTGACGGCTGCCGGCCCGGAGAGTTTCGAGGTGACGGTGAAGGTCAAGAGGAAGCTGGAGGGGGAGAAGCGCCCGAAATGGGTGGAAGAGACGGTTACACTGCGGTATGACGAAATAAAGTACACGAAGTATTCAATAAGTTTTAAATAGGAACCATGGCAAAGAAAGCAGAAACCATCAGTTTGATTGATACATTTGCAGAGTTTAAGGAGACGAAGAACATCGACCGCGCCACGTTGGTGAGCGTGTTGGAGGAGAGTTTCCGCAGCGTCATCGCCAAGCTCTTCGGCTCGGACGACAACTACGACGTGATCGTGAACCCGGACAAGGGCGACTTTGAAATCTACCGCAACCGCACGGTCGTGGCCGACGGGGAGGTGAAGGACGGCAACCGGGAGATTTCCCTCACGGAGGCACGCCAGATTGACGAGGATTACGAAGTGGGCGAAGAGGTGAGCGAGAATGTGGACTTTGCGGGGTTCGGCCGCCGCGCCATCCTGACCCTGCGCCAGACGCTGGCCAGCAAGATCCTGGAGCTGGAGCACGACAGCCTGTATAACAAGTATAAGGACCGTGTGGGCGAGATCGTGAGCGCGGAGGTGTACCAGATATGGAAAAAGGAGATGCTCTGCGTGGACGACGAGGGCAACGAGCTGATATTGCCCAAGACGGAACAGATACCTTCCGACTTTTACCGCAAGGGCGAGGCCGTGCGCGCCGTGGTGGCCCGCGTGGACAATACGAACAACAATCCCAAGATTATCCTGAGCCGCACCTCCCCCGTCTTCCTGCAACGCTTGCTGGAAGCCGAGGTGCCGGAAATACACGACGGCCTGATCACGGTGCGCAAGATTGCGCGCATGCCGGGAGAACGTGCCAAGATTGCCGTGGAGAGCTATGACGACCGCATCGACCCGGTGGGAGCCTGCGTGGGCGTGAAGGGAAGCCGCGTGCACGGCATCGTGCGCGAGTTGCGCGGCGAGAACATCGACGTGATCAACTACACGCAGAACATTTCGCTGTTCATTACCCGCGCGTTAAGCCCGGCCACGGTGAACAGCGTGCGCATCCACGAAGAGGAGCGCAAGGCGGAAGTCTACCTGAATCCAGACCAGGTCTCGTTGGCTATCGGAAAGAGCGGGTTGAACATCAAATTGGCCAGCATGCTGACGGAATATACCATAGACGTGTTCCGTGAAATAGAAGGGGCCGAAGGAGAAGGCGACGACATCTATCTGGACGAGTTCGTGGGCGACATCGACCAGTGGATCGTAGACGCGCTGAAGGGTATCGGCATGGAAACGGCTAAAGACGTGTTGAACGCGCCGCGTGAAATGTTGGTATCCCGTGCCGATCTGGAGGAAGAGACCGTGGACGAGGTATTGAGAATCTTAGCAGAAGAATTTGAGGAAGAATAAGCACAAGTATGAGCATAAGACTAAATAAAGTAACCAAAGAATGCAACGTAGGGCTCCAGACTGCCGTCGAGTTCCTGCAGAAAAAGGGCTTCAGCGACGTGGAAGCCAATCCCAACACCAAAATCTCCGACGAACAGTACCAGATGTTGGTGGCCGAGTTCAAGAAGGACAAGGGGTTGAGGGACGATGCCGCTGCCGTCAGCCGTAAGCGGCAACACAAAGAAAAGAAAGCGACCATCGCGCTTCCCGAAGAGAAGCCGGTGGAGATCAAGACAGCGACCGAGGCCAGACTAGGAAAGGGGCCGAAAGTCGTAGGGCATATCGACTTGGATAACCTGGGGGCGCGGGGGCCGGTTGCTGCTCCGGAGAAAAAGGAGGCTCCGGTTCCTGCCCGTCCGGCTGAGGCGAAAGCGGAAGCGCCCGTGGCAGGACAGGAACCGAAACAGGCAGGGCCCCCCCGGGCCGGGAAGGAGGACTCCGTGGACCGGAAGGCGGCACTCCTGCAGGAAAGGAGCAATGCCATCGGTACGGAAACGGACGGTGTGTTCCGCCTGAACCATACGGCGCAGGCCGCTCCCCAACTCAAGGTGAAGGGGCATATAGACTTGTCGGCCTTGAACCAGTCTACCCGTCCTAAGAAAAAGACGAAGGAAGAGAAACGCAAGGAGCGTGAAGAAAAGAACCGCCAGGCAGGCGGCGACCGCCCGCGCCAGGGCGGAGGGGGGCAGAATGCGTCCGAAAGCAAAAAGAAACGCGTCCGCATCGGCAAGGAACGTGTGGACGTGAATGCCGTGGCGGGCCAACAGAACGGGAAAAAACGGGACAATGCGCCCGGGGCGAACGGTCAGGGAGGCGGCAAACATAACAAGAACAAGAACCGCCAACAGCCGGTCATCAAGGCGGAGGTATCTGACGAGGACGTAGCCAAGCAGGTAAAAGAGACGTTGGCTCGCCTGACGAACAAGAGCAAAGCCGGAAAGGGAGCCAAATACCGTAAGGAAAAGCGGGAGAATGCCCGGGCTTCCATGGAAGAACAACTCGAAGAACAGGCAGCAGAAAGCAAGGTGCTGAAACTTACCGAATTCGTTACCGCGAACGAATTGGCCGTGATGATGGACGTCCCGGTAACGAAGGTCATCGGGACTTGCATGAGCATCGGCATCATGGTGTCTATCAACCAACGTCTGGATGCCGAGACCATCAACCTGGTGGCCGAGGAGTTCGGTTTCAAGACGGAATATGTCAGTGCTGAAGTCTCCGAAGCGGTGAATGAGGAGGAAGACGATGAGGAAGACTTGGTGCCGCGCGCCCCGATTGTGACCGTCATGGGGCATGTCGACCACGGCAAGACCTCTTTGCTCGACTATATACGTAATGCCAATGTGATTGCCGGGGAAGCCGGAGGCATCACGCAGCATATCGGCGCCTATAACGTGACGTTGGAGGATGGAAGGCATATCACGTTCCTGGATACCCCGGGACACGAGGCGTTCACGGCCATGCGTGCCCGTGGCGCGCAAGTGACGGATATTGCCATCATCATCATTGCGGCGGACGACGACATCATGCCACAGACGAAGGAGGCTATCAACCATGCCATGGCGGCAGGCGTGCCCATCGTGTTTGCCATCAACAAAGTGGACAAGCCGGCGGCCAACCCCGATAAAATCAAAGAAGGATTGGCGGCCATGAATTTCTTGGTGGAAGACTGGGGAGGCAAATACCAAAGCCAGGACATATCAGCCAAGAAAGGCATCGGCGTGGAAGAGTTGTTGGAGAAGGTGTTGCTCGAGGCCGAGATGCTCGACTTGAAAGCCAACCCGAACCGTAAGGCGACCGGTTCCATCATCGAGTCTTCTTTGGACAAGGGGCGCGGTTACGTGGCGACGGTACTGGTGTCGAACGGGACGTTGCATGTAGGCGACATCGTGTTGGCCGGTACGAACTACGGCCGCGTGAAGGCCATGTTCAATGAGCGTAACCAACGTGTGAAGGAAATCGGCCCGGCTCAGGCGGCCACGGTTCTGGGTCTGGACGGGGCGCCGACAGCAGGCGACACGTTCCATGTGATGGATACGGAACAAGAGGCACGTGAGATTACCAACAAACGTGTACAGTTACAGCGCGAGCAAGGTTTGCGCACGCAGAAGATCCTGACGCTCGACGAGGTGGGCCGCCGTATCGCTTTGGGTGGTTTCCAAGAGTTGAACGTCATCGTGAAGGGAGACGTGGACGGTTCCATCGAAGCCTTGAGCGATTCTTTGATCAAGTTGTCTACGGAAAAGATTGCTGTCAATGTGATTCATAAGGGCGTGGGACAGATATCCGAGAGCGACGTGGCTTTGGCAGCGGCTTCAGAGGCCATTATCATCGGTTTCCAGGTCCGTCCTTCGGCTTCGGCCCGCAAGATGGCCGAACAACAAGGTGTCGACATCCGCCTTTATTCTATCATTTATGACGCGATAGAGGAGGTGAAGTCTGCCATGGAAGGCATGTTGGCTCCCGAAGTGAAAGAAGAAGTGACGGCCACGGTGGAGGTGCGTCAGGTTTACCATATCAGCAAGGTGGGTACGGTAGCTGGTGCGTACGTGGTCGACGGAAAAGTGCAGCGTAGCAACAAGGCTCGCGTGATTCGCGACGGTATCGTGGTACACACCGGGCAAATCAATGCCCTGAAACGTTTCAAGGATGACGTGAAAGAGGTGGGCACGAACTTCGAGTGCGGTATCAGTCTGGTGAACTATAACGATTTGCGCGAAGGCGACATGATTGAAACCTATCAAGAGGTGGAGGTCAAGGCCAAGCTGTAAAAAGGTGATGAATGCGCTGGATATCCTGATTCTGGCCGTGGTCTTGGCGGGCTTTGTCAAGGGGCTGATGTGCGGATTTTTTCGCCAAGTCGTCTCCATTGTGGGGTTTTTGGCGGGGCTGTGGGTTGCCTTCATGCTTTATTCCGCGTTGGGCGATTGGATAGCTCCTTATATAGGAAGCGACGTATCCGTAGGACGGGCGTTGGCATTCATCCTTCTGTGGATTGGTGTTCCGGTCGGGCTGTCGCTGTTGGCGTATATGTTGACTAAAGCCGTGGAAACCGTGAAATTAGGAGGATTGAACCGTTTGGGGGGAGCTTTGTTGGGCGGATTGAAATACATGGTATTTCTGAGTTGCGCGTTGAATGTCGCGTTCAGGATACATCTGATATCCGGTCCGACGGTCGGGCATTCCCGTTTGTATCATCCGGTTCGTGCCATGTCCGACAAGCTGTTCGACGTGTGCAAGATTCATGTGGTCCGGGCTGTGGAGGATGCGGCTTCACCGGCCTTCGGGCAAGACCCGAAAAAGCAGTTAAGGTAGCTATTTACCTTATTACATAATACGATGAAGGGCAGGAATGCGGTCATGAGGTGTACTTATGGGGCATTCCTCTCTTTGGCTATAAGTGAGAGGATATGAAAGAAATGTATAAGAAAGAAGAAGATAAGAGAAATGGGGACGTTCCCAAGGACGGGCAAGGACCGGACGAAGGGAAAAACCAGTTCGTCCGTGAGGTGGCGCACAAGAAATATGAGTACGGTTTCAGTACCGACGTGCAGACCGAAATCATCGAGCGTGGCCTGAACGAGGATGTGGTGCGTCTCATCTCGTCCAAAAAGGAAGAACCGGAATGGCTGCTTGAATTCCGCCTGCAGGCTTTCCGCTACTGGCAGGCGCAGGAACAGCCGTCGTGGGCTCACCTGAAGTTACCGGAGATAGACTACCAGGCCATTTCCTACTATGCCGACCCGACGAAGGGCATGAAGAAGGACGGGCCGAAGTCTTTGGACGAGATAGACCCCGAGTTGATGAAAACCTTCGACAAGCTCGGAATCCCGTTGGAGGAACGCCTGGCACTGAGCGGTACGGCGGTGGATGCCGTGATGGACTCCGTGTCCGTGAAGACCACCTTTAAGGAAAAACTTTCGGAGCGCGGCATCATATTCTGTTCCATCAGCGAAGCCGTGCGTGAGTACCCGGATTTGGTAAGGCAATATTTAGGTTCGGTGGTCCCTTACCGTGACAACTATTTCGCGGCGTTGAATTCCGCAGTGTTCAGCGACGGTTCCTTTGTCTATATCCCCAAAGGCGTGCGTTGCCCGATGGAGCTTTCCACTTATTTCCGGATCAATGCGCGGAATACGGGGCAATTCGAACGTACGCTCATCGTGTGCGACGACGGGGGCTATGTGTCCTATCTGGAAGGTTGTACTGCTCCGATGCGCGATGAGAACCAGTTGCATGCGGCCATTGTGGAAATCGTGGTGAACGAAAACGCAGAGGTGAAGTACAGCACGGTGCAGAACTGGTATCCGGGCGATGCCGAAGGGCGCGGCGGCGTGCTGAACCTAGTGACGAAGCGAGGGCACCTGCGCGGGGCGAACAGTAAGCTTTCGTGGACGCAGGTGGAGACCGGTTCTGCCATTACGTGGAAGTATCCCAGTTGCATCCTGAGCGGAGACCATTCCCAAGCTGAGTTCTACAGCGTGGCTGTGACCAACAATTACCAACAGGCCGATACGGGCACAAAGATGATTCACTTGGGGTGCGACACGAAGAGCACGATTATCAGCAAAGGCATATCGGCCGGCAAAAGCCAGAATTCCTATCGTGGGTTGGTGCGTGTGGCGCCGAAAGCCGACGGGGCGCGCAATTATAGCTCGTGCGACTCCCTGTTGTTAGGCAGCGAATGCGGGGCGCATACTTTCCCCTATATGGACGTACGTAACGAGACGGCCATCGTGGAGCATGAAGCCACCACGTCGAAGATTTCGGAAGAACAGTTGTTCTATTGCAACCAGCGCGGCATCCCTACCGAGGAGGCCGTGGGACTGATTGTGAACGGTTATGCCAAGGACGTAATCAACAAACTGCCGATGGAGTTTGCCGTAGAGGCGCAGAAACTTCTGAATGTGTCATTGGAAGGCACGGTAGGATAGACAAACTTAAAAGACAGACATTATGTTAGAGATAAAAGACTTGCATGCCAGCATCAATGGCAAAGAGATATTGAAGGGTATCAACCTGACGGTGAATCCGGGGGAGATACATGCCCTGATGGGGCAGAACGGAGCCGGAAAGAGCACGTTGAGCAATGTGTTGGTGGGAAATCCCGCATACGAGGTGACGAGTGGCAGCGTGACGTTCAACGGCAAGGACTTGTTGGCCATGAAACCGGAAGAACGGGCGCACGAAGGACTCTTTCTGTCCTTCCAACAGCCGGTGGAGATTCCCGGCGTGTCGATGGTCAACTTCATGCGTGCGGCCATCAATGCCAAACGCAAGTATCACGGGATGGAACCGATGAGCGCGGGAGATTTCCTGAAGATGATGCGTGAGAAGCGTAAGGTCGTGGAACTGGACAGCAAGCTGGCCAACCGTTCCGTCAACGAAGGGTTCAGCGGCGGGGAGAAGAAGCGTAATGAGATCTTCCAGATGGCCATGCTCGAACCCAAATTGAGCATCCTCGACGAGACGGATTCCGGACTGGACGTGGATGCCTTGCGCATCGTGGCCGAAGGTTTCAACAAGCTGCGCACGCCGGAAACTTCGGCTTTGGTCATCACCCACTACCAACGCCTGTTGGACTACCTCAAGCCGGATGTGGTGCACGTGCTGCTCGGCGGACGCATCGTGAAAAGCGGAGGCCCGGAACTGGCCGTGGAGATAGAAAACAAGGGTTTCGATTGGATCAAGGCCGAAACTTCGGCCGTTTAAAAACTTGAGCGGCAATGAATAGCGAACAACAATACATGGATATTTTCACCGGATGCCGGGAGATGCTCGACAGCCATAGTGCAGGGGCGATGAACGCCTTGCGCGACAAGGCTTTTGAGGATTTCGCCCGCCAGGGTTTCCCTACGCAGAAAGTGGAACGCTATAAGTATACGGATGTGCCGGCGGCCTTTGCGCCGGACTACGGGCTGAACCTGAACCGGGTAGAGTTTCCCGTCAATCCTTACGAGGCCTTCCGGTGCGACGTGCCGAACCTGAGCACTTCGCTTTATTTTGTGGTGAACGACGCTTTTTACCGGAAGTCGCTGCCGGCCGCCGCGTTGCCCGAAGGCGTAGTGGTATGCTCCCTGAAGCAGGCGGCCGAGGATTATCCCGACCGGGTGTCGGCCTGCTACGGCAAACTGGCCCGTACGGAGAAAGACGCGATTAACGCGCTGAACACGATGCTGGCGCAAGACGGACTTTTCATTTACGTGCCGCGTGGCGTGGTGGTGGAACGCACGTTGCAGGTGGTGAACATCCTGCGTTCCGACGTGGACCTGATGGCCAACCGCCGCGTACTGGTCGTATTGGAAGAAAACGCCCAGGCGCGGTTGCTTTTCTGCGACCATGCGATGGACGACCGCAATTTCCTGACCACCCAAGTGGTGGAAGTCTTTGCGGCAGATAACGCCCGTCTGGAGTTGTATGAATTGGAGGAGACACACGTGAAGAACCGGCGTTTCAGCAACATGTATGTGCGTCAGCAGCGCGGCAGCGTGGTGAATCTCTACAACATTACGTTGCACAACGGCCAGACGCGCAACCGTACCGATTTGGTGTTGGACGGCGAAGGAGCCGAGTCGAACCTCTGCGGCCTGGTGATAGCCGACAAGGAGCAGCGCGTGGACAACAACACCCTGATAGACCACCGTGCCGAGCATTGTGTCAGCAACCAGTTGTATAAATATGTGATGGACGAACGTTCCGTAGGCGCCTTTGCCGGACGGATTCTGGTACGGCAGGGCGCGCAGCATACGATTTCGAACGAACGCAACGCCAACCTCTGTGCCACCAAGGAAGCCCGCATGTACAGCCAACCCATGTTGGAGATTTATGCCGACGACGTGAAGTGCAGCCACGGTTCCACGGTGGGACAGCTTAATGAACAGGCCCTGTTCTACATGCAGCAGCGCGGCATCAGCCGCGAAGAGGCACAGATGTTGCTCAAGTTCGCTTTTGCGGGCGAAGTCATCGATGCCATCTCCTTGGAGGCCTTGCGCGACCGCCTGCACCATTTGGTGGAGAAGCGTTTCCGTGGCGAGCTGAGCCGTTGTTCGGGATGCAAACTATGTAAATAAGAGAAAGATGTACGACATACAAGAGATACGGAAAGACTTCCCCATCCTGGGGCGCGAGGTTTACGGGCGTCCGTTGGTCTATCTGGACAACGGGGCCACGACGCAGAAGCCCCGCTGCGTGGTGGAAGCCATGACGGACGAATACTACAACGTGAACGCCAACGTGCACCGGGGCGTGCACTTCCTTTCGCAGCAGGCCACCGAACTGCACGAGGCGGCCCGCGAGACGGTGCGCCGCTTCCTGAATGCCCGTTCGACGGCTGAGATTGTGTTCACGCGTGGCACGACGGAGAGCATCAACCTCGTGGCCTCCTGCTTTGGCGAGGCCTTCATGCGCGAAGGCGACGAAGTAATCCTCAGCGAGATGGAGCACCACTCCAACATCGTGAGCTGGCAACTCCTGCAGGCACGGCGGGGCATCAAGCTGCGGGTGGTTCCGATAAACGACCGTGGCGAACTGGTTCTGGACGAATACGAGCAGCTTTTTAATGACCGCACGCGCATCGTCAGCGTGACGCACGTGAGCAACGTGTTGGGCACGGTCAATCCCATACGCCGGATGATTGAAACCGCCCATGCCCACGGCGTGCCCGTATTAGTGGACGGTGCGCAGAGCACTCCGCATTTTGCAGTAGACGTGCAGTCGCTCGATTGTGATTTCTTTGCCTTCAGCGGCCATAAGATTTATGGTCCCACGGGCGTGGGCGTGCTTTATGGCAAAGAGACGTGGCTCGACCGTCTGCCGCCTTATATGGGAGGCGGAGAGATGATCCGGCACGTCACTTTCGAACGTACCACCTTTAATGAATTGCCGTTCAAGTTTGAGGCCGGCACGCCCGACTACGTGGCCACCACGGGGTTGGCGCGCGCCCTCGATTACGTCTCCGCCTTGGGCATGGACAGCATCTATGCGCACGAGCAGGAACTGGCCCGTTATGCACTGGAGCGCATGCGCCGCATTCCCGGCATGCGCATATTGGGCGAAGCCGGGGAGCGGGATGCCGTCATATCCTTCCTGGTGGGCGATATCCACCACCTGGACATGGGTACGCTGCTCGACCGCCTGGGCATCGCCGTGCGCACGGGCCACCACTGCGCCGAGCCGCTGATGCGCCGTCTGGGCGTGGAGGGCACGGTGCGCGTCTCCTTCGGCCTCTACAACACCCTCGAGGAGGTGGACGCCCTGGCCGAAGGCATCGAAAGGGTTGCCAAGATGTTCTGAATAATTCATTCCCATATAAGTTTGCGCCCCGAAGTTTGGCTACAATATCCAATCTTCGGGACGCTTTGGTTTTGATATTTTCTTCTGATAATATCTTCTATTTTTTTAATTATAAAACACCTGTTTGCTGTTATTTTTCAAGGTCTCTTTTAAAAAGATTCGTATTTTCTTGTTTGTATTATCCTTTATATATATATTTGCCATTGATAACTTTATTCATTAACTTTGAAAATTGAGGAAACATGAAAACGAACAAAAAAATTGGATTGGTGTTAATCGGATTGGCATGTGTAGGTGCAGGTATTTATGGTGGTTTACACACGTATAATGCTTTGGATCAAACTGACGAGAGTGATTTGTTGTTGGAAAACATTGAGGCATTAGCGCGAAATGAAAGTGGAGGAGGACATCGTTATCCGGATTTGGCGGGGAAACCGGAAGATTGTACATTGTATATTTATAAGAAAGGTGGTATTACTGTCGCAAAGGGGGACAGTGAGAATCCATCTTATGAAGGTAAGGCAGAATATACAAAGGAAAAGAAAGAAGGACTAAAAGATAAATGTCCAAGAGAAGGGAATGGATGTGATCCGTATTCATGTCAGGAGGTTCCGTATTGAATGTTAGATTTTAGTGCTCCCTAATGACCTTTGAGAAATATGAAAAGGGTATATTATGCTCTGATGTTTCTATTGATTTTTTCTTGTTCTCCCAAACAAGAGAAGATAGCTGAAATAGAGATTGACATTAATCCTAACGCTGCCGAAGGTTTCATCGGCAGCGAGGATATTTTAGACACGGTCGGTTGTGCCCTCGTCCCTTTGGCTGATACGGAAAAACCAATAGTTCGGGTAACAAAACTCCAAGTGCAAAACAGTAAGTATTACATATTGGATGAGAATACCCATTGTTTACATGTTTTCGGCCATGACGGGAAAGCTCTTTTTTCCATTGACCGGCAAGGGAAGGCCGGTAATGAGTATTTGCATTTAACGGATTTTCATGCCACGAAGGAGAATATTTACCTGTTGGATTTTCTCTCCAAAAAAATCTTGGTGTGTGACAGTCTTGGAAAATTCCAAAAGAAAATAGATATAGGTGAATATTGGGCTAACGGTCTGTCTGTGATTGGTAAGGATTTATATTTAATCAATGATGATAGCAAGCCTCAGGCTGGTGCTTTCCATTTCTTCCAGATAGATGAATATGGGAAATGTATCAATAAGCTTCTTCCATTTGAGTTGCAAGCAGGTTTTGGTTCAGACAAAGATTATGCTTCATTCGGAAATGGTGAGTTTCTTTATTGTCAGGCACCCATTAACACAGTATATCAAGTGACGCAAGACGGATGTAAACCCATCTTGGATATTAACTTCGGTTCGCGGGCGTTGCCGGAGGATTATTATACTTTAAACCTAAGGGAATTGTTACGGAAGGGATATGCCAAAAATTACGTGTTGGGTATAGATAAAATATTTGCAAGCGACAATTATATATTCCTTAAGTACCGTTATGGGGAAAATAATTATTGGATCATATACGACCGTGGAGCACAAAAGGTGAAGAAGCATTGCCGAGGATTCGGACCGGAGAATATGTACCAAATGGGCTTGTCGGATTTTACCGTGCAAGACGGATGGGTATATGAAATTAGCCCGGCATACGATTTTATCCAACATCAAAAGTATTATACACCGAAGCCTCCTCTTGAACCTCGCTATGAAAAAGAGCTACAAGAGGTAGCCCAACGGGTTACGGAGATGTCAAATCCGGTTCTTATCCAGTACAAACTCAAATGATATGGGTGGTGTACATTTTTTGAGAAGGGCATTGCCGATTTGTTTGATGTCTTTCGTGCTTGCCATGTTTTTCTCTTGCAAGAGTGATATCGAGAAAGATACGAAAGCATTGTGTTCTCGCCCGGTGAGATTACATACGGACAAGATGCGATGTGTGTATCCCATGTTGAAAAGGGACAGTGCTTTATATCACATCAATGATGGGGGAAAACCTTATAGGTTGGTTGTGTTTTTGGATTCTGCGGAGTGCATGTCGTGTGCCACAGAGAAAATGCACGGTTGGGATGAGTTTCTATCCGAAGTGTCATTGGATGACAAAGTCTCATGCTTCTTCATCTTTAGCCCTAAAAAAGAAGAAAAAGACAGGTTGCATGCTTTGCTCGTCATGGAGCGGTTGGAGTATCCCGTGTACATAGACAGTACCGGAGTCTTTACGCGTGAGAATCCTCATATTCCCCAAGCTCCCATGATGCACACTTTCTTGATAAACGGCAAGGGTAAAGTGGTATTTGTAGGCGACCCGCGAAGGGACATGAAGTTGAATAAGTTGTTTTATAAAACCATTGGCCGGGATTCATAAAAACACAGGGTGTCCCAAAGAAACGACATCATAGCCAAACTTCGGGACACCCTGTGTTTTACGTCTTTAGTTCCATTCCTCCCACATGTACATTTCCCTTTCTTCGTGCGTCAGGGTGTAGAGTGCTTCGTAAGCTTCTTCTTCGGTTGAACCGTAAGCATAACAAGATGGATTTTGCAGTTGATAAGCTAAAAATCCGTCAGTTGTTTCTTCAATGCCGAATGAAATCTGTGTATCCATAATCTTTATGATTTTTAGTCAGGGCAAAGGTAACCGTTTGTTGTTTCAAACTCGTGAAAAAGACGATAAAATCCCTTTTCATTCCGCTTGTTTGAACCTGTAGCGGACGAGTATGGGATTGGAGGCGTCTTTAATAGGAGGTAAAGGTAAATAAAGATGGACTGGCGGGCAAACTTCTATGGGATTTTTTGTGCCGGCATGCTTTTGCCTCTTTTCTTTTTGTATCTTTGCCACCATGTTATTACCGTATTTAAATCCAGATGTGATAGAGGCCGGCCTTGACGAAGCCGGGCGCGGCTGTCTGGCCGGGGCGGTGTACGCTGCGGCGGTCATCCTGCCGAAAGATTACCGCAATGAGATGCTCAACGACTCCAAACAGTTGAGCGAAAAGAAGCGGTATTTGTTGCGCGGACAGATAGAGCGGGACGCGTTGGCATGGGCCGTAGGCGTCGTCACGCCGCAGGAAATCGACGAAATCAATATCCTCAACGCTTCGTTCCTTGCCATGCACCGGGCACTCGACCAGTTGGCCGTTCGTCCGGAGGCTCTTTTGGTGGACGGGAACCGCTTCAAGCCTTACCGGGACCTGCCGCATACCACCGTGGTGAAAGGTGACGGGAAATATATGAGTATCGCCGCCGCTTCCATTTTGGCCAAGACTTACCGCGATGATTACATGCTCCGCTTGCATGAGGAATATCCTGTGTACCATTGGGATTCCAACAAGGGTTATCCGGCCAAGGCGCACCGTGAAGCCATCCGCCGCCATGGCGTGACACCCTACCACCGGATGAGTTATAACCTGTTGGGAGACGGACAGATGGAACTCTTTGCTCCCGACGAGACGAAAGGGCGATGACCGATGGAACTGGGTATTTTTGAACGGCAGTTGAGGCTGATGGTGCTGCTCACGCAAAACCGTGAATATTCCTTGGACGAACTGTGCCGCAAGCTGGACATGAGCCGCCGCACGTTGTACCGTTACCTGGAACTGTTCCGCGACATCGGTTTCGAGGTGGTCAAGCAAGGTAGCGTTTACCGTCTCGATAAGTCGTCGCCTTTCTTTAAGGAAATCACCCAGTTGGTCCATTTCACCGAAGACGAGGCACTCACGTTGCGGCACGTGCTCGACATGGCCTCCGGCACGGATGTACAGGTACGCCATTTGCGCCATAAACTGGAGCGTATCTATGATTTCGGGATATTGAATGCGGTGGAAACCGACCCGGGACAGGCAGAAAAGCTTCAGCAGTTGTACGAGGCCGTGAAACTCCACCGCCAGGTGGTGTTGCACGATTACAGTTCTGCGCACAGCAACCGGACGAGCAACCGTGTGGTGGAACCCTATTTGTTTCTGGACCATCACGACGGGATTCGTTGTTACGAGTTACAAAGCGGCCAGAACAAGACGTTCAAAGTAAGCCGTATCGGCAGGGTGGAAGTCTTGGATTTATTGTGGAGCCACGAAGAACAGCATGCGATGGTGTATACCGACCTGTTCCGTTTCAGTGGCGAGGAACGCCGCCGGGTCGTGTTGCGGCTCGGCCGTTTGGCGTGCAGCCTGTTGAAGGAAGAATGCCCGCAGGCCATCCGCTCGTTGCAGCCCGACGGGGCGGACCATTGGTTGTTGTCGACTGATGTGTGCAGTTTTCAGGGCGTGGGGCGGTTCGTGTTGGGGCTGTTTGAAGACGTGGAAGTGTTGGAGTCGCCCGAATTCAAGTTGTTTTTGCGGGAGAAAATCAAAGATTTAACAAAAAAAGCCGATGTTGTGTCGTAGATTGACACGGCGGCATCGTTTCTTTGCACCATGAAGTTCAACCTTTAAAACTTTACGATGATGAAGAAAGAAATGATTCTGCCGTCCTCTTCCGTCCGTTCCGGACAGTATGCGGCTTCCCGTCCTTCCGTTTTTGCGGCTTTCAAAGGTTATTGTTTGCGCAGCAAGGCGGTGCACTCCCTTTCTGCGTTCTACAGCCGTTTGTTGGAAACTTGCGTCACCCCTTTGCAGACGCTGCATCTTCTTCATGCACAAATGGCTTTTGTCCTGATGGTTTTTCCGTTCCCGTTTTCTCCTTTTGTCCGTTTTTTGTTCTTGGGCTGGTTTGCACTGACGATGGTGCAATGCCGTCGTGCGGGATTGAAATAAACGGTACGGTCGGAGGGCTTTGAAGACGGTCTGACTTGAAATGCTGACAGCTTGCAATGACTTGTTTATAAACGTGTTATGTTTCTCCTTAAATTCGATTTTTTTTCTGCGCCAAACGAAAAATCAATCGGCTGAGACTGATTTTTCGTTTGGCGCAGATTGATTTTCCGTTCTCTGCACATCGCTGAAACGAATGGCAGAGGTTTGAAAAAGTTTTGTCTTTTTGTCCCATTGTACCAAGAGGCATGGGAAAGGCATAGAGATAAAAGGTGTGAAATTTCTTCGCAGGCGGGAATATTCTCGAAAACTATTCGTAATTTTGCACGGATAACGGAAAGAATAATCATTCTAAAAAATATAAAATTATGGCAAAGAAAGCACTTTTAATGATTCTCGACGGATGGGGAATGGGTAATCACGGCAAGGGTGACGTAATCTTCAACACCCCGACACCGTATATGGACTATTTGGCCCAGAATTATCCGATGTCGCAGTTGCAGGCTTCGGGTGAGAACGTGGGATTGCCCGACGGACAGATGGGGAATTCCGAGGTGGGTCACCTCAATATCGGTGCAGGCCGTATCGTGTACCAGGACTTGGTGAAAATCAACCGTGCCTGTGCCGACGGCAGCATCTTGAAGAATCCTGAAATCGTTTCAGCCTACGAATATGCCAAGCAGAACGGTAAGAGCGTGCATTTGATGGGATTGACCTCTACCGGTGGCGTGCACTCTTCGTTGGACCATCTGTTCACGCTGTGCGGCATTTCCAAGACTTACGGCATCGAGCATACTTACGTGCATTGCTTCATGGACGGGCGTGACACCGACCCGAAGAGCGGAAAGGGCTTCATCGAGCAGTTGCAGGCCGAGTGCGAGAAGACGGGCTGCGTCATCGCTTCCATCATCGGCCGTTTCTACGCCATGGACCGCGACAAGCGTTGGGAACGTGTGAAAGAGGCTTACGACCTTTTGGTGAAAGGTGAAGGCAAGCAGGCTACGGACATGGTGGCTGCCATGCAGGAATCTTATGACGAAGGTGTAACCGATGAGTTTGTGAAAGCTATCAATAATTCTACGGTGGATGGTACAATCAAGGAAGGCGATGTAGTGATTTTCTTCAACTACCGCAACGACCGTGCCAAGGAACTGACTGTGGTGCTCACTCAGCAGGACATGCCGGAACAGGGCATGATGACAATACCGGGCTTGCAGTACTATTGCATGACACCGTACGATGCCAGTTTCAAGGGCGTGCACATCCTCTTCCCGAAAGAGAACGTGCAGGACACGTTGGGTGAATACCTGAGCAAACAGGGCAAGACGCAGTTGCATACGGCAGAGACGGAGAAATATGCACACGTGACGTTCTTCTTCAACGGTGGGCGCGAGACTCCGTTCGAAGGAGAAGACCGTATCTTGGTTCCGTCTCCGAAAGTGGCTACATACGACTTGAAACCGGAGATGAGTGCATACGAGGTGAAAGACAAGCTGGTGGCTGCCATCAAGGAGAACAAGTACGACTTCATCGTGGTGAACTTTGCCAATGGCGACATGGTGGGCCATACGGGTATTTACGAGGCTATCGAAAAGGCGGTGAAGGCCGTAGACGAATGCGTGAAGGAAGTGGTGGAGACAGCCAAGGCTGCCGACTATGAGACCATCATTATTGCCGACCACGGCAATGCCGACAATGCCATCAATCCGGACGGTACGCCCAATACGGCTCACTCGTTGAATCCAGTGCCGTTCATTTACGTGACAGCCAACAAGCAGGCTAAGGTGGAGAATGGTATTTTGGCCGATGTGGCACCTTCCATCCTGCATATCATGGGGTTGGAACAACCTTCCGACATGACGGGCAAAAACTTGATAAAAGATTAATTTTACTTTATTCATGAATCCCGGGCAAGGCTTCCGCACTCAGGGGCGTGGAGGCTTTGCCCTTTTTTTGTCCTCTCTTGGGTGTCGTCATTTCTTCTCTATCATGGCGTTGAGGAGCCTTTGATGCGCCTATGGTCTCAAAAACGGGAATAAATCTCCGGATTACCGAAAAAAAGCTTTATTTTTGTAGGTATAAAGAAAGAGTTTATGGATGTACAAATAGAACCGAGTTGGAAACAGCATTTGGCTCCGGAATTTGAGAAGCCTTATTTCGTGAAGTTGACGAATTTCGTTCGTCAGGAGTATCGTACGACGACTTGTTATCCTCCGGGAAAGTTGATTTTTAATGCTTTCAACCTCTGTCCGTATGACAAGGCGAAGGTGGTCATTATCGGACAAGACCCTTATCACGGGCCGGGGCAGGCGCATGGTTTGTGTTTTTCTGTCAATGACGGAGTCCCCTTTCCGCCGTCCTTGCAGAATATTTTTAAAGAAATACATGATGATTTGGGGGTACCGGTGCCTCCGAGTGGCAATCTGGCCCGTTGGGCTGAACAAGGTGTGTTGTTGCTCAATGCCACATTGACGGTACGTGCCCACCAGGCCGGGTCGCATCAGCGTCAGGGATGGGAGGAGTTCACCGATGCCGCCATCAAGGCGTTGGCCGAGGGACGCGAACATCTGGTCTTTATACTTTGGGGGGCTTATGCCCAAAAGAAAGGGGCGTTTATAGACCGTAGCCGCCATCTGGTATTGGCTTCGGCCCATCCGTCTCCATTGTCTGCCTATCATGGCTTTTTCGGGAACAGGCATTTCAGCTTGGCCAATGCTTATTTGGAGCAACATGGGGAAACACCGATAAATTGGTAGGATGTCATGAAGAACGACCGTATACCTATGATTCAGATAGACGATACCATTATCTCTATCGATTGCTTGAGCGAGAAGTTTTGTTGCGACCTCGATGCCTGCAAGGGGGAGTGTTGCATAGAGGGAGATGCGGGTGCTCCTGTGGAATTGGACGAAGTGGCTGAGTTGGAGGAGGCTTTGCCGGTGGTATGGCCTTGGTTGTCGGCTTCGGCCCAGGCTGTGATTGACCGGCAGGGCGTGGTTTACACGGATGAAGACGGAGATTTGGTCACCAGTATTGTCAACGGGAAAGATTGCGTGTTCACGTGTTATGACGAGCGCGGTTATTGTTATTGTGCTTTGGAGAAAGCCTATCGCGAAGGGAAAATCTCGTTTTACAAACCGTTGTCCTGCCATCTTTACCCCATTCGTTTGAAGAAGATTGGCGATTGTGTGGCGTTGAACTACCATCGTTGGGATGTATGCAAGATGGCCGTGATGAAGGGCGGGCATTTGAATCTTCCGGTTTACCGTTTCCTGAAAGAACCGCTCATACGCCGTTTCGGTGAAGAATGGTACACGGAACTGGAGAGTGCAGTAAAGGAATTGAAAGAACAGGGCTACTTGGAATGAGATCCGATATGCAGGGATGATGTGAATCGTAAACCGTCTGACAGTATAGGCTTGTTCTGCGAAAGTAAAAAAATATCAGTCGCTCTCTTCCCAAGAGAGCGACTGAC
>UMHY01041293.1_pt1 | contig 43274 bp, 39 predicted proteins | sample 1965661 | NCBI WGS metagenome assembly UMHY01 (sample SAMEA4836112, study PRJEB28245) | human gut metagenome | biome: gut microbiome; material: fecal sample | place: Denmark | collected 2008
AGGGGAAAAATAACATTTTTCCCCTTGTTTGCGTTTGATGGGCAACATTATTTGAACAGGGGTTGCACCCCTTACCCGCCCTTCTTTTTCTCATTGCAGAAAAAGACCTTGCAGGCCGCCTGCAAAAAGGCTAGCCCCCGAGCCGCCGTCCGCAGGACAAACCTATTTTGAGCCGGGCATTTTACAACTCCCTACGGTCGGACAAATAAAACGCCTTTATAATTCCGTTCAAAATAGGTTTTATAAGCAGGTTCAAAAGGGGGCATTAAACGGCAAACGGCAAAAACAAAAGGAAAAAAGCACAGAAATACCCGCCGCCTAATTAATTGCCTCATCAGTAAAAAACACAAAATAAGTAAAAACCACTCAAGACTAAATGCGCGCGGGAAAAACGAAAGTTAAAAATTATCCTTATAATATGGGGGCTTTGCCTGCCGTTTTTGAATAGGGTTGTTTTGTTTTTTTTTTTGATAAATTTTATTTATATATAAAATTTATCAAAAAATGAGGTTTACTATGAAAAACGCAAATATCAGCCGTTTAGGCGGCTTTACGCTGATTGAATTATTGGTGGTCGTACTCATTATCGGCATTTTGGCAGGTGTGGCTTTGCCGCAATATCAAACAGCCGTAGCCAAGAGTAGGTTAGGGGCCGTTATGCCGGTAGTAAAAACAATGCACGATGCTTTAGAGGTTTATTATCTAGCAAACGGTGCCTATCCGCCTGATGCGGAATATGTAGCGCTGGATGTGGATTTTCCGTCCGGGTGCGGGGAAACTTCTACTGCTTACCGGCGTTGTAAAAATGGGGAAGTATATGATTTGTTGGACCCGAGGGTGTTGGCTACTTTTGGAGGAAATACCAAGGCTAAAGTGGGATATTTGATGTGGTTGGAAAACTCCCCTCATCCGGGATTGAAACAGTGTGTGGCTGTCACTTCGGTCAAGGCTGCCAATTCGGTCTGTAAGAGTATGGGCGGCACCGTGGCTTCCGGTTTTTCTATTTCATCCGCAAACACACTATTGGGCGGAGCTACTACGGTATATAACCTGCCTTAACATGCTTTTGAGAAACCGCACTTAAAATAAAAATCCCCGGGATTTTGAAATATCCCGGGGAGTAAATTATTTACCGGCACCGCAACATTTTTTGTATTTTTTGCCGCTGCCGCACGGGCATGGGTCGTTGCGGCCGATTTTGGGGCCTTCATGCACCACGGTTTGCACTTTGGGCACATCCCCTTGGTTTTTGAATTCCGCCTTGTGGGCTTCCATCCATTTTTTCATACTGCGGATGCTCTTAAAGTCCACGCCGTCTTTTTCCATACGTTTGGCAATATCAATAAATTGCTTTTTAACGGCAGGGTCTTTTAATTTTCCTTTCAAGGCCGCCGGTAGAGAATCCAGCTCTTTTTCCAGCCGTTCCTCTATGGACTTTTTCTTGCTTGTTTTACCGGCCGTTTCCGGCGCGGCGGTTTCTTCTTTTTTCTTAAACGGATTCCACATAAATATATAACTCCTTCCGATTATTTGGAAAGTAATTTTTCTACAAAATTTTTGATAATTTCCGCTTTTTCAAAATAATGTTTTTCACGCGGAACGACCAGGCGGTTGGGGTGTTTTTCCCAAATTTTTAATATTTTATCGTCAATTTCAAACGCCTGTTGGAGGTTTTCCGTGCGGACGTTGGTGGCCTGGTAAAAATCTTTTTCCGGCGGCGGGGAAAGGTGCAACACCGCATCATAGCGGGCCAGTTCCGCTTCCAAGGTGGTATGCATAGCCTTAAAAAAATCTTCCGGTCCTTTGGGCCAGTAAACGGCGCCGTCAATAGAGCCGCGGTCACAAATAATCAAGTCCGCGTCAGAGGTAGCTTCCGCCAAGTGTTCCAACTGGTGGACGGTGTAAAAAATAATGTTTTGCGCGTGTTCAATGTGCAGGGGGCTGTTATCTTTACGCGGGAACCCGCCGCTGTAAATCAGCGTGGCGGCTTCCTGCACCAAGGCAATTTTATTGCCAAAGGTTTCTTTTAATATGGAAAGCGCCGTGGTCTTGCCGCCGCTGGGGCCTCCGGTTAAAACGATTTTCTTTTTTTTCATAATAATCCCTATTTTTGAATTAATTTTTCCACAAAATTCTTAATAATTTCCGCTTTTTCAATAAAATGTTCTTTGCCGTCCACCACCAGGCGGTTGGGGTGATTTTCCCAAATTTTTAATATTTTCCGGTCAATGGCAAAGGCTTCGTCCAAACTTTCCGTGCGTACATGGGTAGATTGGTAAAACGCCGGATTGGTGGGCGGGGAAAGGTGTAAAACCGCATCATAGCGGGCCAGTTCCGCATCCAGCGTGGTGCCCATGTGCTTAAAAAAATCTTCCACCCCTTCCGGCCAGTAAACGGCCGCATCCACGGTGCCGCGGTCGCACACAATCAGCTCCGCGTCGGAAGATTCTTCCGCCAGGCTTTCCATTTGCCGGGTGGCAAAAAAGATAATCCGCTGGGCGGTGCGGACGTGTTCCGGGCTGCCGTCTTTACGCGGGAACCCGCCGCTGAAAATCATGGTGGCGGCTTCTTTTACCAGCTCCACCCGCGGCCCGAAGGTTTCTTTCAAAACGGAAAGAGCCGTTGTTTTGCCGCTGTTGGGGCCGCCGGTTAAGGCAATTTTTTTCTTCATGCTTTATCCTCGCTTTGGGGGGCCGCCGGCTCATTTGCCCGGGCGGCTTTCTCCAATTCCTGTAAATACAACGCCTTTAGCTCCTCAAAATCCTTGCGTTCTTCTTTGGAAACAGACCGCACGGCGTTATTGCGGTTCTTCATTTTAAGAAAGTCTACAAATTTATTTTTATGTTTGATGCGGAAATCCAAATGCGGGCCGGTGGAAAGGCCGGTAGAGCCCACATAACCCACCGTTTGCCCTTGGGTGACGCGCGCGCCTTTTTTAATGCCTTTACCGAAACTTTTTAAGTGTCCGTACGCGGTAAGATAATCGTTAGCGTGTTTAATTTCCACATAGTTGCCAAATCCGCCTTTGCGGCCCACAAAAGCTACGGTGCCGTCGGCCACGGCATCCACCGGGGTACCGGCGGGGGCGGCGTAGTCTATGCCCAAATGCGGGCGGCGGATACGCAAAATGGGGTGCAAGCGCCCATAACTAAAGCGGGACGAAATCCGGTAGCTGCGGAAGCTGATGGGCGCTTTTAAGAACATTTTTTTGCTTACTTTGCCGGTTTCATCGTAAAATTCGCCATTATAATAAAAAGCGTAGGTCAGGCCGTTTTGCCCTTTATAATAGGCGGCCAGTAAATCCTGGCTGGTAATGGTGCCGTCGGCGGTGTAGTTTTCTTCCCACAAGGCGGCGTATTTATCGCCGTTTTGGGTTTCCGAGTTAAAGTCTATGGTCCAGGAAAACGCATCCGTAAAATCCACAATAAGCGGCACCGTAAGCCCCTCTTGAAGCATGGAATTAAACAAAGAGCCTTTTATTTCTCCGGCGGTGGATTTGACGCGGGTTTTAATTTCCACATCACTTACCCCGGCTACCAGAGAGCCTGCCAAATTGGCTACATAATAATGCTTGAACCCCTGGTTGAGCAGCAACATATTAAACTGGCCGTCTTGCCCGGTAGAAATGGAATAAGTATCGCGCTTTTGCAGTTTGCGGGTATCGGCTACTTCGGCCAATTTGTTTACAATATCAAAAACTTCGCGGTTGGTTAAGCCGGCTTCTTGCAGGGCTACATAAATGGGTTTCTGCCGGATTGTAAATTCTTCCACGGCAATTTGTTTTTCCTGTAAATTGATATATTCCTGCTCGTTTTTTTGTTTGGTAATATGTATGGCTAAAAGGGTAGCAAGCGCAATCACGGCCAAGGTAAGCAAGTAAAACAGCAGGTCGTGATAGCGGCGGTAATGTTTGTTGATAAGGGTAAGAATTTTATTCATCTTCTATACACATGGCGAAGGGCGGGGCTTATGCCCGCCCTTCACCGGGTTAGATTTATTTTTGGTCTTTTAAGTAAGAGCAAAGCGCAATGGCGTTGAGCTTTACTTTCGGGTCATCCGCGCGGGACGGCAAAATCACGGGGATTTTCGGCCCCACGAGTACGGCCGCGGCTTCCATATCCGCCCCGAAGAACGCCAAAGCTTTGTAGAGCGGGTTGGCGGCATCCAAGTCCGGCAATACCAAAATATCGGCATCTCCGGCTACTTTTTTGCCGGTAATGCCTTTTTCGGCGGCTCTTTCGGCAGACATAGAGATATAAAAATCGTACGGCCCTTCCACGGTGCAACCCGTAATTTTGCCTTCCGCGTTCATTTGGGCCAGCGCGGCGGCATCCACGGTGCTGGGGATTTTTTCGTTTACTTTTTCAACCGGGCAAACCACGGCCACTTTCGGTTCTGCCAAACCCAATTTGTGCATGGTGTTTACGGCGTTTTGCACAATTTTGGCTTTTTGTTCCAAGGTGGGGGCAATTACAACGGCGGAATCCGTGACGGCAAACGGTTTTTTGTATTTGGGCGTGCTGAAAAGCACAAAGTGGGAAAGAAGCGCGCCTTCCGGCACCAAGTGGGCTTCTTTATTCAAAATGGCTTTCATGTAGTATTTGGTATCTACTAAGCCTTTAATCAAAAAGTCCCCTTTGCCGGCCAAAATTTGGTCCACGGCCAATTTGCACATGGTGGGCACGTCTTCGCAATCAATAAATTCAAATTTATCTTCCGGCAAACCGGCCTCTTTTACCATGGCTTTAACGGCGGTAATGGGGCCGATTAAAATACCGTGGGAAATCAGGCCGTTGTCGTCGGCCATTTTAATAGCGGCGAGGGCTTCTTTGTTGTTAGCGCCGGGAACTACCACCCGGTTGGACTTGCCTTTTACTTGGCTGATTAAGTCAGCGAAACTCTTAAATTTCATACTTTATTCTCCTTATTTTACAACTCAATCATACATAGCGTTTTACGCAGGAAGGGTCTTCCAGTGCGCGTTGGGCGGCTTCCCGCAGGGCAATTTTTTCTTCACTGCCCGGGAAAACATACAGCGGGGCCAACCAGCTGACGTATTCCCCTATTTTTTGCGGAATCACTTTGCTGTTCATCAGCCCGCCTGTCAGCGCTATAAAATCCACTTGTCCTTTTAACACAACAGCCATGGCGCCAATGTATTTGGCTATTTGGTACACCATGGCATCGCGGGCTTCTTCGGCCTGTTCCCGGGTGCAAAAAATCATGGAGCCGGGGCGCTTTACGCCGGTGCGGATAAATTCTTCCAAATCTTTTACGTCGGACGTGCCCGTATAGGCCACCAGGCCGCCTTTACCGCGCAGTTTTAATTTAATGTCGCGCTCCGTATACTTGCCGCTGAAGCACATTTGCACCAGGCCGGAAGACGGCACGCCGCCGCTTCGTTGCGGGGTCATGGGGCCGTCGCCCTCGTAGCCGTTGTTTACGTCAATCACGCGGCCTTTACAGTGGGCTCCCACGGTAATCCCGCCCCCGCCGTGGCAAACAATGCAGTTGATTTCCGTGTATTTTTTGCCTAATTTGTTGGCAATCATCCGGGCGACGCGCTTTTGGCTGAGCGCGTGAAAAATGGAAATGCGCGGGTTTTCCGGCATGCCGGAATAGCGGGCCAAAGGTTGCATTTCGTCAATCACTACCGGGTTGGCAATAAAACTGGGGCAGTGGGCAATTTGGGCAATTTCATGCGCCAAAATGCCGCCTAAATTACTGGGGTGGATTCCCCCGTATCTGCCGGAGCTTAAATCGGCCAGCATTTGTTCGTTGACTTCGTACACCCCGCCGGAAACAGACTTAATAAACCCGCCGCGGCCGATAACGGCGTTAATTTCTTCCAAGGGGATGTTGTGGTCTATCAGATAGTCTAAAATTAATTTTTTACGCAAAGGCAACTGTTCCAATACGTTTTTGCCTTCGTACGGTTCCAGGTCGGTCATGGAGTAGCGCACCGTCACTTCAAAAACAGGCTCTTGGCCCCGGTAGTAGCCTATATCGTCAGAGGTAGACCCCGGATTAATCACCAAAATATTATAGTTCATGGGTGGCTTCTCCTTTCTTATATTTTAACAAAATATAATCCCCTTGGCTTGATTGGTTAGTGCAAACGCTGTTTTAATTTTTCTGCCAGGTTTTTTAATAAAAACAACGCACTGCGGTCTAAATTTTGGCGCGATAAAACCTGCCGCACCAGCGCCTGACGGTGCAAGGCGGGCCAATCGGCTTTTAAGCCACTGGCCGTAAACAGCTCATCCAATGTTTGAACGGCAACTTCACGCTGGGCATCGGTGGGATAAACCCCGGTTTTGGCGGCCCGCAACGGGCGTAAGCCGTGGCATTTGGCAATTTCATAACACACCAAAAGCACCGCTTGCGCCAAATTGATAGACGGCTGTTTAGCCGTGGTGGGGATGTTCAGTACCGCGTTGCACCGCGCAATATCTTCGCCGGATAGGCCGGATTTTTCGTTGCCGAAGACGAGTGCCGTGCGCCGCCCGGGCGCGCGTTGTAAAAAAGAATCCATTTGCGGCAGGAAAATAATTTCTTGCTCAATCACGCGGTTTCTTAATGCGGTGGAGGCTAACGAAAATTCCACATCTTGCAAGGCTTCGTCTAATGTATCCACGCATTGGGCGTGCTGTAAAATGTCGTGCGCGCCCACCGCACTGACGGCTTCGCGCCAGACCGGGGGGAACGGGTCCACCACGCGCAGTTGGCTAAAGCCAAAGTTGCCCATGGCCCGCGCGCAGGCCCCGATATTATTCGGGTCCCGCGGGCGGACAAGTACAATAACAAACGGGTTTATTTCCACAGTGCTTCCCCCAAAAGTTCGCTTACGGTGGGGTGTGCGAAAATAATTTCGCGCGCCGTTTCTACACTTAGCCCGGCCGTTAGTAGCGCGGCAATAATATGGATAATTTCCGTAGCGTTGGCCCCGCACAAATTGGCTCCCAATAAGCGGCCGGTTTGTTTGTCGGACAACAGCTCAAAATAGCCTTCCGTTTCGTCCTGCGTCTGGGCCCGCCCGCAAGCCAGTAAAAAGGCCCGCTGGGCTTTTACTTCCATGCCCTGTGCGACCGCCTGCTGTTTGGTGAGCCCCACGCAGGCAATTTCCGGCCGGGTGTAAATGGCGGAGGGGACAAGCTCATTATGATATACGGCCGTTTGCCCGCAGGCGTTGGCGGCTGCTACTTCCCCTTGGCGGGTGGCGGCGTGCGCCAGCAGGCAAAGCCCGTTTACGTCACCCACCGCGTAAAGGTTATCCTTTAATTGTAAGGTTTGGGGATTAACCTGCACGCCTTTGCGTGTCCATGGGATATTCAGCTTTTCCAGTCCTAGCCCGGTTAAATCCACCGTCCGGCCGATAGCGGCTAAAATTTCTTCACTTTCCAGTACGGTGCCGTCCGCCAGGGTCAGGCGCTTCATTCCGTTTTCCTGCGCTACACGGGTGGCGGTTTGCCCGGTAAACAGTTTAATGCCGCGTTTGGTAAAACTTTGCGTAAGTACGCGCGCCACGCCTTCATCCAGGGGCGGCAACAAGCGGGGTTGCATTTCCACGATATTGACCGCCACCCCAAAGCCGTTCATGAGTTCGGCCATTTCGCAACCGATAACGCCTCCCCCGATAATGGTAAGCGTTTTGGGCAGGCGGGGAATATCAAAAATGGTGGAATTATCCAGCAAAAACGCCTTGGCTGTATCAAAAGGAGGCGGGAAAAACGCTTGGGAGCCGGTGGCGATAATGCACGCATCAAAGGGCACTTCTTCCGTGCCGTCAGCCGTTTTTACCGTCAGGCGGTGTTCATCTGCAAACGAAGCCTCCCCCGTCAGCACGCGCACTTTGCGCATTTTTAATAAGCCGGCAATCCCCTGTACTAATTTTTGGGTGGCGGCGCGTTGGCGGGCCTGTATTTTGGCCCAAGATAATTTGCCGGTTAAGTTTTGCGCGTCCGTTTGGGCGCCGTCTTCGCACAAGGCCGGCAGGCGGCGGGCCGTTTCAAAACGGTGGGCCGCATCTAATAAAGATTTAGACGGAATACATCCGCAATTTAAGCAGACCCCGCCTAATTTGTTTTTTTCAATCAGGGTCACTTCCGCCCCCAGTGCGGCCGCTTTTAACGCCGCCGGGTATCCGCCGGGGCCTCCCCCGATAACTGCAATTTTTTTAACCATAACACTACCCCCTTTATCCGCCGGATTTATCGGGCGGAATTATACCTATTGTAGCATTAAAAACGGTATAATAAAAAACAGAGATATTATGCCAACAGACAAACCTTCCTATTTGGGGCACCGGGAACGTATCCGTGCCAAATTTGCCGCGAGCGGATTAGCGCCGCTGGCGGACCATGAAGTATTGGAACTGCTACTGACGTACGCCATCGCCCGGCGGGATACCAAACCGCTGGCCTGGGCGCTGATTAAGCAGTTCGGCTCTTTGGGGGAAGTATTGGATGCAGACCCCGCCGATTTGGCGGCTGTGAAAGGGGTGGGCAAGGGCACAGCCTCTTTCTTAAAACTGGTGCGGGCCCTGTTTACGCGGTATTCTTTGGAGGAACTTCGCCAAACCGCCACTATCCGCTCGCCGGAGCAGGTGGTAAAGTATTGCAAAGCCTCTTTGGCCGGGCGGAGCGAGGAATGTTTGGAGCTGATTTATTTGTCCGTGCGCAATACGGTTATCCGCGCGGAAACGGTAGCCCTGGGGCTGATAGACCGCGTAAGTATCAGCCCGCGCAAAATTGTGGAATGTGCTTTAGCCGCTAAAGCCTCGGCGGTTATTTTGGTGCATAATCATCCGTCCGGGGATGTCACGCCGTCTTTGGAGGACATCTTGCTCACGCAGGAAGTAGTAGAGGCGGCGCGCCTGTTGGGCATTAGTGTATACGACCATATTATTGTAGGCAGACAGGCTTATTACAGCTTAAAAGCGAACGGGAAAATATAATGAATCTATTAAAAGAAGTATTAAAACATCAAGTATATCCGGCCATGGGTTGTACGGAGCCGGTATCGGTGGCGCTCTGTGCGGCCTATGCCGCCAAAGCCTTGGGCGAGAAACCGCAAAAAGCCGTGTTTAAGTTGGATGCCGGCACCTATAAAAACGGTATGGGAGTCCGTATCCCTAATACAGACGGCGAAAAAGGCAACCTGTTGGCCGGGGCTATGGGTTTACTGATTGCCAAGCCGGAGCTGAATATGCAAGTGTTGGGTGGGGCGGATGCGGACATTCTGCGCCGCGCCAAAGAAATGGTAAAAGAGCGCCGGGTGTCGGCGGAGGTGGCCCGCGGCGTGCAAGGCTTTTGGGTGGAGTGTTTGCTTACCGGGGAGAACGGCGCCCAAGCGCGGTGTGTGATTTCCGGCAGTCATACGGAAGTGACCCACCTTTCCAAAAACGGAACCGTACTGACGGAAAAGCAACAAACCGCGTGCGGGGTTCAGCCGGCCGAGTTTAAGCAGGCGTTAAAAGCGGCTACTTTGCAGGATTTACTGGCCGCCGCCCAAGCCGCCGACGCGCAAGATTTGGCCTACCTGAAAAAAGGGGTAGAAATGAACCTGAAAGCGGCCGAAATGGGCCAGGCTTTGCAAAAAGTGGGCTTTTATATTAAAGAATTAGTGCGCAAGGGCCTTTTGCAAATGGATTTAATTTCGTCCACCAAAATTTTAACGGCCTGTGCGGCCGACGCCCGCATGGACGGCCGCGCCGTGCCGTGCCCGTTATGAGCAGCGGCGAATCCGGAAACCAAGGGGTAGTGACCATTTTAGTCCCTTGGAAAGTGGGTAAAGAAATGGGCGTAGACGAAACCACCATTTTACACAGTATTGCGCTTTCCCACCTGTTAAACGGTTATGTAAAAGTGTTCACCGGGGAACTGGCCCCCATTTGCGGCTGTGCGATTGCGGCGGGTGTAGGGGCCACGGCGGCGATTGTATACCAACAGCGCGGGGCAAATATCCCGGCGATTACGCTGGCCATTAATAACATCATCAGCGATATTGGCGGCATGCTGTGCGACGGTGCCAAAAGCGGTTGCGCCTTAAAAGTGGTCAGCTCTACCGATTCCGCCATCCGCTCCGCTTATATGGCCATTCACGATTACGGCATTACGGAAGTGGAAGGTTTTGTGGGCCGCACGGCCGAGGAAACTATCCAAAATTTGGGCAACATTTCCAGCGAAGGCATGAGCAAGGTAGACCCGATGATTGTGCATATTATGCAGGAAAAATCTTGCCGGTAATACGGTTTTAGTAAATCGGACAGATAAAAAAGCTCCCCGCGTTGTGCGGGGAGCCTTTTTATTAAGTGGGTGCTTAAAACGGCTTATTTTTCCAAACGGTCTAAACGGCTTTGGGCCTTTCCCGCGTAAGCGTCCGTCGGGTTGGAAATAATCAGCTTTTTATACATAGCGGCCGCTTGCGGGTTTTTGCCTTGTTTTTCGTAGCAGTAGCCCAGTTCAAACATAATTTCCGGCGCGCGTTGGTTCTGCGGATAAGCCAGCAGGATTTTTTCCAGCGTGACGGATTTTTGGCTCCGGTCTTTTAAGCGGCGGTCGGCCACGTTGGCGGCTTTTAACATGGTGGCAACGTATTTGCTTTCGTCCGCCTTAAATGTTTCGGCCGTTTGCAAAAGCATGGTGTAGGCGCTTTGGTAATCTTTCATTTTGGCGTACACGTCCGCTTTGCCTTGCATGGCCCCATAGGCGGCCGGTTGGCCGGCCAAATGTTCAATGGCTTTATTGTAGTAGGCAATAGCGTTGTCGTAATGTTTGTTGTTTTCTTCCATAATGCCTAAATGTTTATACACAACGCCTACTTCCACGGAGTCCGGGTAGCGTTTGAGGACTTCGTTATACATAGCCGTGGCAGTTTGCGTGTCTTTTAAGTCGTCCGCGTACACATCCGCCGCCATGCGCAAACTGGCCGCGCGGAACTCCGTTTTGGGGTACAAGGCGGCTACTTTTTTGTACTGGGCGGCGGCCGCTAGCGGATTGGCGTTGCGGCGGTGCAAATCCCCCAGTAAAATTTCCAGTTTATCATTTTGGGCGTATTCGGGTTCTTCGGCCAGGAAACTTTCAAATTCTTCCACGGTTGCCGCGTATAAATCCGGCGTTTTAATGCTGTAAAGCGCCCGCAAAAAGGCTTCCCGCTTTTGTTGCGCTTTATAACTAGCGGTATCGGCCGCGAGCAATTTTAAGGCTTGGCCTTTTTGGGTTTTGTCCAGTTCGTTCATTACGCTTTCCACCCGCGTACTTAACAGGGCGGAATCGTTGGCGGCCGGGAATAAATAATGCGCTTTAACCAGGGTAGACAAGGCTTGCGGATACTCCGTTGCGCGGGCGAATAAATCGGCCTGCAACAGGAGTGCCTCTTTGGCTTGCGGCTCCTTGGCAAAGCGTTTTTGCCAGACGGTAAGCGCATCCGCCAATGCCGCCGCGTAGGCGCGGTCTTGGCGGCGGTTATCGGAGGTTAAGCGGGCTTGCGCCTGGTAAAACCGGAGCGCGTCTTCCGCTTCTTTAGCCCCGGCGCTGACGGCCAAAGCCAACAGTAAAACACTGAATAAAATTTTTTGCATAACTTCTCCTAGCGGTAGTTGGTAAATTGCAATTCTACGCCAAAATCCCCATTTTTAAGTAAAGCCATGGTGGCTTGCAATTCATCTTTGGATTTGGACGACACGCGCAACTGGTCCCCTTGGATAGACGCGGATACTTTTAATTTGGCATCTTTAATAGCGCGGGAAATTTCTTTGGCTTTATCCGCCGGAATACCTTGTTGGATTTTAACGGTTTGTTTGGCGTTGCCACCCAAGGCGGATTCAATTTTTTGGGGTTGCATATTTTTAAGCGGAATACCGCGTTTGGCAATGCGGGTAAAAATAATATCGCGCAGGGTGTTTACCTTGTATTCGTCACTGGAGCCCAGGTGGAGTTCGTTATCCTTTTGGTTTAATTCAATGCTGGAATGGGTACCCTTAAAATCGTAGCGGTTGGTAATTTCTTTATTAGCCGCGGAAACGGCTTCCGAAATTACGTTTAGGTCTACTTTAGAAACAATATCAAAGCTATAATCTGCCATAAAAAGCGTTCTCCTTGCGTTCTGCGTTTTTTTGTTCCTATATTATATATTTTTTTGTACAATACAAGGGAAGCACCGCCGTACAAAATATTCGTAAAACTTATCTAAACGGAGGTTTCGCCAGGGGGCCGCACAGGCACCCTACACACGCGAAAGAGCCTTATGTACATCAAAACACGTCTTACTGTTATGAACTTTCTCCAGTATGCCGTCTGGGGCGCTTATTTGACTTCTATGGGCGCTTTTTTGGCAAACGTGGGGCTGGCGGAGAATATTGGTCTGTTCTTCGCTACGCAGGGGTTTGTTTCCCTGTTTATGCCGGCTGTTATCGGCATTGTGGCGGACCGGTGGATTGCCGCCGAAAAACTGCTGGGAATTTGCCACTTTTTAGCCGCCGTGTTTTTGGGTGCGGCCGCTTATATGGGTGCCCAACCGCAGGTAGCGTTTGCTCCGGTATATACTTTTTATACGCTTAGCGTGGCGTTTTATATGCCCACGATTGCGCTTTCCAACTCGGTGGCGTATTCGGTTTTGCGCCAGAACGGGGTGGATACGGTGTCGGCATTCCCGCCTATCCGCGTGTTCGGTACGGTGGGTTTTATTTGTGCTATGTTGACCTCCAACTTTACGGGTTTCCAAAATACCTATATGCAGTGGAATTTCTCCGCTATTTTAGGGCTTATTTTATCCGTATACTGCTTTACCCTGCCGCTTTGCCCCACCTGCGCGGAAAAAGCCAAATCCTTGGCGGAAGCGCTGGGCTTAAAAGCGTTTGCCTTGTTCAAAGAAAAGAAAATGGCGGTGTTTTTCATTTTCTCTATGCTGCTCGGGATGTCCTTGCAGATTACCAACGCCTATGCCAACCCGTTTATTAACGGTTTTAACATGTTGGACGGTTTTTCCGGCTCTTGGGGGGCCAATAACGCTAACGCGCTGATTTCGCTTTCCCAAGTATCCGAAACCTTGTGTATTTTGCTGATTCCCTTCGCCTTAAAACGCTTTGGTATTAAAAAGGTAATGCTTATCAGCATGGGCGCGTGGGTATTGCGCTTTGGGCTGTTTGGCCTGGGCAACCCCTCTACGGGTGTAGGGATTGCGTTACTCATTGTTTCTATGATTGTGTACGGGGTGGCGTTTGACTTCTTTAACGTGTCCGGCTCCCTGTATGTGGATAAAGAAACCGACCCGTCTATCCGCTCCAGCGCGCAGGGCGTGTTTATGTTGATGACCAACGGCTTTGGGGCCATGATTGGTACATTGGGTGCCCAATGGGTCATTAACAAACTGGTCAACGTGCATATTGCCGATTATGCGGCCCAATACGGTGCGTTGGCGCAAGGGGCCACCTATCCGGCGGATTTTTCTGCCTTGATTGAAAAAGGGTGGTCTTGCTCGTGGTTTATTTTCTCCGGCTTTGCGTTGGTGGTAATGGTGCTGTTTGCCTTTATCTTCAAATACAAACACGAACCGGAAGCCATCAAATAAAAAAAGAATGCTTTTACCGTGCGCGGGCCTTTTATAAGGCCCGCGCTTTTTTTTGGCTGGAATTTTATAAAGGGGTTGTTTTGTTTTTTTTTTTGATAAATTTTGATTATGAGCAAAATTTATCAAAAAAAGACTAAAAGCATAAAAACCCGCGTAAAGGGCCGTTTAGGTGGCTTTACGCTGATTGAATTATTGGTCGTAGTGCTGATTATCGGTATTTTGGCGGCGGTTGCGGTGCCGCAATATCAAGTAGCGGTGGCCAAATCCCGCTTGGGGGCTATTCAAACGAATGTAAAAGCGATTGCGGAAGCCTCGGAGTTGTATTATATGGCAAACGGGGCGTACGCGCCGGATGATATTACCGTGTTAGATATTTCGGAAATGTCGGGTTGTACACAACAAGGCGCGGGTAATATGAAATGCGGCAACTATTGGTACGATTATAATGCCGGTGGTAGTTGGACCTCGGAAAGTCGGGTGGATGGATGCGTTTATTCCAATGGGGTTAGAACCGTCTGTTATTTACAGTATTTGGCGCATAGCCCCAGCCGGGCCGACCAACGCTATTGCTTGGCTAGTGACAATACGGAACTATCCCACAAGGTTTGTAAATCCATGGGTGGAACGTCGGAAGGAGGAACGTCTTATCGGCTCCCGTAAAAATTACTCCCCCGCTTTAGGCGGGGGTTTTCATTTAGTACAATATATGCTATGGAAATACTGACTCAAATTTTAGATGTTTTTTTACATTTGGACGCCCACCTAAACGCTTGGGCCGCCTTGATGGGGTGGTGGTTGTATTTGGTGTTGTTTGTGGTGGTGTTTTGCGAAACGGGGCTGGTGGTCACTCCGTTTTTGCCGGGGGATTCCCTCTTGTTTGCGTGCGGAGCGTTGGCCGCCACGGCCGGGAGCCCGCTGGATTTATGGGTGTTGGTGCCCCTTTTATGGGTAGCCGCGGTGCTGGGCGATTTTTGCAATTATGAAATTGGCAAGTGGTTTGGCCCCAAAGTGTTCACGCGCAAAAACAGCCGTTTATTAAATATAGACCACCTGAATAAAGCGCATGCTTTTTATGAAAAATACGGCGGCAAAACCATTATATTGGCGCGGTTTATCCCCATTATCCGCACGTTTGCCCCGTTTGTGGCGGGCATTGGCAAAATGACTTATTTTCACTTTGCTTCTTTTAACGTGGTGGGCGCGGCCCTGTGGGTGGCGTTGTTTGTTTTTGGTGGCTACTTTTTTGCGGATTTGCCTATGGTACAAAAGCATTTCCACTATGTGCTAGTGGCCATTATTGTACTTTCCTGCCTGCCGGCGGTGTTTGAATTTTGGAACGAGCGCCGCAAAGCGCGCCAAGCCAAATAGGCTTTACATCATAAAAGGGCTTTTTCTTCCAACTCCACGGGTAAATGCCCGTGGGGTTTTATTTCGCCCAAAATCAGTTTGGCGGCCGATTGGAGCGCATAGCGGCTCATACCGTAAGTAGCCAATACGGCGTCCGCTTCCGGGTAGTTCGGAATGTCGTACGGGCTCATGGTAGAAATAAACACCGTGTTGGGGTTTTCCTGTATCAGGCCGTTAATGGCATTTTTTTGGTTGATGTTGGTTTTGTCCGCCCATTGTAAACTGGTCAGTACCAGTAAATCGGCCCCTTTGGCACAGGCGGCGGCGCGGCGGGAATCTTTGGCGCGCGGCGTAAGGGCCGCATTGTAGGTGCGCACGTTCCAGCCGTTTTCCAAAAACGGTTTTCCAAAATCGGGCAGTTGGTCCGCAAAGCGGGCCGGGGCAAAAAATACGGCGCACACGGTGGGTTTTTTGCCGTCTGCCCGGGCGGGCTTAAACGGCAGTAAACGGCGGCGGTCCCGTACCAGGGTGACGGCTTTATCGCTTACATCCTGCAACGCGGCCAAAAAGGCTTTGTCCGTCGGGCCGGGTACCGGGAGCGGGCCGTCCAAAAGGCCCAAATCTTTTTTAAGCTCAAAAATGCGGCGGGCGGCTTCTTCCATCCGGGTATTATCTTTGCGTTTGAGCAGGGTAGCTTTCATTTGGGCAAAAACCGTATCCGGCTTAATGTAGCGGCCAAGTAGCAGCATATCTCCGCCCGCATCTAACGATTTGACGGCGCAATCCGGTATTTTGCAGAAAAAAGTGGTGCTTTTCATATCCAAACTATCGGTGACTACAAAACCCTTAAAACCCATTTTTTCGCGCAAAAGGCCGTGTAAAATGGGGCGGGAAAAGGTGGATATGTTGCGGTTATCTAACGCCGGGTACATAATGTGCCCCGTCATCACCCCGGGCACCCCTTGGCGGATAGCCTCCGCAAACGGAGCCAGGTGGATTTTTTCAATCACGGCTTTGGAATCGTGTACCACCGGCACGCGGTAGTGGGAATCCACCGTGGTATTGCCATGCCCCGGGAAGTGCTTAACCACGCTGATAATGCCCGCCGCTTGAAAGCCGTTCATTAACGCCACCCCCATTTTGGTCACGTTGGCCGGGTCCGAGCCGAACGAGCGCACCCCGATAATGGGGTTATGCGGGTTGCTGTTTACATCTAATACAGGGGAAAAGTTGATATGCACACCTGCGCGGCGCAGTTCCAACCCGGCCAGATAAGCGGCGGTGGCGGCGGCGTCTTCGTCTTGCGTGGCGGAAAACATCATATTGGTCGGTAAGTATTCAAAACCCAGCGTAATGGGGGTGTAGACGGTGCCGCCTTCGTAGTCAATGGAAATAAGTAGCGGTATTTTGTGCGGGCTGCGGGCGGCCCAGGTTTGCAGTTTGGTCACCAGGTCGGTCGTTTGTTTGAGCGAGTAATTGCCCCACTGAATCAGCACCCCGCCGATTTTGCCGGATTCTATGGCTTTGCGGTTTTGTTCGGCGCTGTCCACATCCACAAATAAAACCAACGTCTGCCCGAGTTTTTCGTCAAAACTCAAGTCTTCAAATTTTACTTCTGCCTGGGCCCATAGCGGGGTGAGCAGGAAAAGGGTTAAAAAAAGCCATTTTTTCATGCGTTTATCCGTAAAATTGCCATTTCGGCCGGGGCAAACAGGCGCAGCGGCATGCCCCAATAAAACCAGCCGGAAGTGACGTATAAATTCATTAAATCTACCTGATACAAGCCGTAAATATGCGGGTATTTCCATTGAACTAAAAAATTGAACGGAAAAATCTGCCCGTTGTGCGTGTGTCCGCTAACCATAAGCCCTACTCCCGCGTCGGCCGCGATTTGTTCATAAAGCGGCTGGTGGCTTAAATAAAACAACGCATCCGTTTCCGGGCGTTGGGAAAGCAACTCTTTTATTTGCCGGGCGCTCACCCGCGCGGTGCGGATGTCGTTAACTCCGGCCAAAGTAAGCCCTTCGGCCGGGCGGGCCGTTTGGTTTTGCAGTAAAGTAATGCCGCTTAAACGGTAAAATTCCAAGGCGTTTTCATAGCCGTTGTAGTATTCGTGATTGCCCAGTACCCCGTATTTGCCGAGCGGGGCCTGAAAACGGTTTAAGGCGGCGGCGTATTTTTCCCGGTGCGGGCCGTATTCAAACACATCCCCCAACACTAACAGCAAATCCGGCTTTTCCTGTTGCAACGTGTTCAGCGCGCGTTCAAAGCGCGCCACGGATACGCCCATGCCCAAGTGGCTGTCCGACAGTAAAGCTACTTTTATTTGCGGGGCGCCTTCCACATACACGTCTACCGTTTTAACGGCCGGGTTTTTAAGCCCGCCCCACAGGGCCGTTCCCCACAAAGCCACCGTAAAAGCCACACTTAAAATGCCCAGCGTCCGCCCGGCGTGGACGTGCCAAAACAATAAAATCCATTGGATAAACGCAAACAGCATACATACGCAAAACGCAATAAAGGCAAACCCTACCCACACGTTTGTAAAATAGTATAAACTTTGGGCAAGCTGGCCGAAATGGTGGTGCGGAAAAGTCATTCCCCAACGCACCAGTAAGGATAATACCAAGGGAACGCCCACCGCCGCGTATTTGAACGGAACGGACGGGAACGCATAGTGGAGCCAGGCTCCGGCGGTAAATTGCATTAAAAATAATAAAAAACAGGCCACCCAAAAGAAAACGGAAAACATAACCCCTCGCCACAAAACGAATCCCGCGCCAAATAAAAAATGCTTTACGCGGGTACAAGTATATTGTAATAAAATTCCTCAATAATAAGTATAATATATTTATATTCTATATTTAGAGGATACCAATAACTATGACCGTAAGAGTAAGATTTGCCCCTTCGCCGACCGGATTTTTACATATCGGCGGGGTGCGCACGGCGCTTTTCAATTACCTTTTCGCCAAAAAGAACAAAGGCACATTTTTGCTCCGCATAGAAGATACGGATGAGGAACGCTCCACCCAAGCCTCCACGGATGCTATTTTTGAAGGTATGCAGTGGATGCAGTTGAATTGGGACGAGGGCCCGTTCCCGGACGGAACCTCTAAAGGGCCGGATGCGCCGTATTACCAGGCTATCCGCGCCGACCAGGGCATTTATAAAAAATACATTGACCAGCTGATTGCCGAAGGCAAAGCCTACAAATGCTATTGCACGGAAGAAGAACTGGAAGCCAACCGCCAAAAATGCTTGGCGGAACACCGCCCGCCCAAATACAGCGGCAAATGCCGGGATTTAACCCCCGAACAGCAAAAAGAGCTGGAAGCCCAAGGCCGCAAATACGTTATCCGTTTCCGTATGCCGCAGGAAGGCGATGTGGAATGGGACGATATGATTCGCGGACATGTTAAATTTGCCAGCAAAGATTTGTACGATTTGGTTATCCAAAAAACCAGCGGCTACCCTACTTATAACTTTGCCGTGGTGGTGGATGACCATTTAATGCGTATGACGCACGTTATCCGCGGGGATGACCACATTTCCAATACTCCGGCGCAAATTCAAATTTACCGCGCGTTGGGGTGGAAAGAGCCTATTTTTGCCCACTTGTCCATGATTCACGGGCCGGACGGCAAAAAACTTTCCAAACGCCATGGGGCTACCAACGTGGTGGAATTTCAAAAAATGGGGTATTTGCCCGAAGCCTTAAAAAACTACCTGGCCTTGTTAGGGTGGGCGACGGCGGATTCCCAACAATTATTTGCCCCCGGGGAATTGGAAGAAAAATTTGATATTGCCGGCTGTCAGCCCAGCCCGGCGGTTATGGACCCCGAAAAACTGAACTGGATGAACGGGGAGTACATCCGCCATACGCCTATTGCGCGGTTGACGGATTTGGCGTTGCCGTTTATTCAAAACGCCGGGATTGACGTGTCCAAGACGGACCGCGCCCGCCTGGAAGGCATTATCGGCCTGGAACAGGAAAAATATAAGTTGCTTACGGAAATCCCGGATTTAATCCGCTTTTTCTTTGAAGCGCCTAAATTTGAGCAAGAAGCGTTGGAAAAAGTATTTTCCAAGCCGGAAGCCAAAACCGTATTGGAAGGCATGATTAAAGTGTATGGGGACTTGGCGGACTTTACCGAGGCCAACCTGGAAACCGCCGCCCGCGCTTATGCCAAAGCCAACGGGATGAAAGCCGGGCAGATTTTCCACCCGGTGCGTGTGGCTGTATCCGGCCGTACCCACGGGCCTACCCTGTTCAAAATGTTGGAATACATGGGTAAGGAAACCGTCCTCGCGCGCTTAAACGCGGCGCTGGCGCTTTGCAAATAAAAGTATCCCGGGTTCCCCCGGAAGGAACGGCATGAAATACTGGCTTTTTGAGCGTGGTGATGTGGTGGGCCCTTTCCCGGCGGAAGAATTGACCGGGCGGGAGGGGTTCGGCCCGCAGAGTTTAGTATGCCCGGAAGACCGGGGGGACGACGATACTTTTTGGAAAGAAGCGCAATTTTACGAAGATTTTGCCCCGGCGGCCTCGCCCGCCCCGGCAGAGCCGGACGAAAAACAAGCCTCCGCTGTGCCGGAGCCCGCGCAACCGGCTGAAAAAAAAGACGTATTTGACGAAGAATTGGACTCTTTATTGAGTGAAAATAACCCGTTGGCCGAGGCGGAACCCTCCGCCGGAGAAACGGCCGAAAAAGTCCACTTCCCGCCCCATGAGCCTGCCAAATCCGGCCCGATTGAAGATTATTTCAACAATATACAAGGGGGGGATTTGGGCAATATTTTGGGTATCCCGGACCCGAATGAAAATTCCGATATGAATTTGGCGCGCGCGTTTGAAAAGCAGTTCAAACAAACGGAACCGCCCCTGCAAACGCAAACCCCGGTGCAGATAGAGTCCGGCCCTTTTGATGAATTTACCGCCAAAGAAGATTTGGACGATTTAACCCCCGGCGACGGCCTGGCCGCGGTGGCCCCGCTGAACGACAATGGCGCCCCGGTGGTGCTGGCGGAAAAGCCGCTCCCGGCCGAAGAAAAACCGAAATTCCGCCTGCGTAAAAAGCAGGAGCCCAAACCCGGGGAAGACAAAACCGCCCCCCGGGCAGAAACGCAACCCGCACAAGAAAAGCCTGCCGCCGGGGAACATTTGCAGCCCGCGCCGGAAAAAGAACCTGCTACGGAGAAAAATTTACAATCTGCGCAAGCAGTGCCCACCCCAGCGGCCGTGCCGGACGAAAAACAAACCCCCGCTGTGCAGGAACCTGCCGGGCAAATTCCCGTAGATAAAAAATCCGCGCCGGAAAAGGCGTCCGCCGAGGAACCCCAACCGCAAGCGCAGAAAGAAACTTTAACCGAAGAAAAACAACCTGCCGAAACGCAGGCTCCGGCCGAAAAAGCGGAAGAAATTTCGCCTGCCGGGGCGGCGGACGGAGAAACCGTTTTGCCGGAAGAAACCCAACCGCAAACGCAGGGTGCCGTTTCCCCGGCCGAACAAGCGGAGCCTGCCCCCGCACTGCAAACAGAAACAACCGGGGCCGCGGCGGGTGCGCCGCTCCAGGCCGCCCAAGAAGTCCAGCCGGAACCCGCGCCGCAAGCGGAGCCGGAAACGGAAGAAATGGATTCTATTCCCTTGTCCGTGGCCCGGGAGCCGCTGGCTCTTTCCGTAAAAAACCCGGACGGATTAAAAGAAGCGCCCGCGGAGGAAATCCCTGCTCCGGCCAACGGCCCGGCAGAAACGGCGGAGCCGGAGGCGCAAACCCGCTTCCCGCAAGAAAAACCGATTTTGGATATACAAGAAACGGCGGAGGAGCAAACTTCCCAAACCGCGCAAGAGCCGGAGGGGAACGCGCCCCAATCTGCCCCAGAGGCGGAAAAAGAAACTTCCCAAGCCAAGCAAGTGCCTCAAGAAAGCGCGCCGCAAGCCACGCAAACGCCGGAAGAAACCCAACCGCAAGAGCCGGAAAAAGAAACTTCCCAGGCCGCGCAAGTTCCGGCCGGGGAGCAAACGCCTGCGCCTGCCGCGCAAGACCCGGTGGAAGAAATTATGTCCGGCGCGGTGGAGGTAAATACCGCGCCCGAAGTGCCGGAGCCGATAAAGCAAGTGGCCCCGGTGGTGGAGCCGCAAGTCAACCGGGTGAAACCCAAACTTAAAAAAACGCCGGAAATAGAACAATTTTTAACGGAAAAGATTTTGCCGGTGGATGAGCCGCCCGCCCGCCGGAACAAAGGCGTGCTTTGGGCGGGGGCGTTGCTTGTTTTGTTATTGTTGGCGGGTGGTTTTTTACTGCTGTTAAAACCGGCCGCTACCAAGCCGGAAACGGCCCCGGCCGCCCAGCCGCTTACGCAATCGGGCGGGGCGGTGGAAGAACTGATGCCGGACGCCGCCGTTCAGCCGGAAGTGCCAACGGCCCAAGAGGCGTTGTCTTTACCGGGGGCGCCGTCTGCCAAGGCCAAGTCTGCCGCACCTGCCGCGCCTGCCGCGCCGGAATTAAACCCGGTGGATACGGCGCGCCAAATTGTGCAAAATTACAATTTGCCTAATTTTAATGGCAAAGTATCCGATTATTTTGATAGGATTTATAAGGATAAGCTAGCCCAAGGATACAGCGCAACTTGGTCTGCCGAGCGTTTGCATAATAATGTATATATTGTAAAATACCGTTTAAGCAAAACGCGCTCTGAACCTGTGGTTTATATTTTTCAGGTAGATGTTGCCCGCAATAAACTGACAGGCGCGCTGAATAATATTACGTTGGACTTGGTTGGAAAAATAAAATAAACCGAAAGAGGGTCATATTATGATAATCATGGACGATTTGTTCAAACTGATGAAAGCCAAAAATGCTTCCGATATTCACCTGACGGTGGGTGTGCCGCCTGTACTGCGTATTGAGGGGCGCTTGTATGCCACGCAATTTGAAGTATTGACGAAAGAAAGCGCGCAAACGCTGATTTATTCTATTATGACGGACGAACAACGCCAACAATTTGAAGAACATTTGGAGTTGGACTTTTCCTTCGGCTTAAAAAGTTTGGGCCGTTTGCGTGTAAACATTTATAAGCAAAAGGGTTGTGTGGCCGCCGCGTTGCGTTCCATTCCTAATGAATTTAAGTCCTTTGAACAGCTCAACCTGCCGCCCGTGGTGTACAACATTATGAAGTTAAACAAAGGCCTGGTACTGGTGACCGGGTGTACGGGGTCCGGTAAATCTACCTCTTTGGCCAGTATGATTAACTACCTGAATATGAACGAAAGCAACCATATTATGACGGTAGAAGACCCTATCGAATTCGTACACCAGCACCGGCGCAGTATTGTAAACCAGCGCGAAGTAGGCTCGGATACGCTTTCCTTCCAGGCTGCCTTGAAACACTTTTTACGTCAGGACCCGGATGTCATTCTGGTAGGCGAGTTGCGCGATATTGAAACCATTGAAGCGTGCTTGACCCTGGCCGAAACCGGGCACTTGGTGTTTGCCACCCTGCACACCAACGACGCCGTGCAGTCCGTCAACCGTATTATTGACGTGTTCCCGGCTAACCAACAGCCGCAGGTGCGCACCCAGCTATCCTTTGTGTTGGAGGCGATTTTGTCCCAACAGCTTATTCCTACATTGGACGGCCGCCGCGCCATGGCGTGCGAAGTGTTATTGGCCAACTCGGCCGTGCGCAGTTTAATCCGCGACGGAAAAGCCGAACAAATCCTTTCCACCATGCAAACCAACGCCGGTATGGGTATGATTACCATGAACCAGGCTTTGGGGGATTTGTATATCCAAAAGAAAATCAGCTATCAGGAAGCGATTGGCCACTCGGGCGACCCGTCCGGCCTGAAAACGTACTTACAGCAAAAACTGGGTACGGGGAACTTCAAATAAAAAAGTTTGTTTACCACACGGAGCGCATTTTACAGCGCTCCGTTTTTTTTGTGTTTGTGGAACTATGAACAACATTTTAGTAATCGGCGGGGCGTTTTACAGCGCTCCGTTTTTTATGTTTTTGAAACCCCCGCCTGTGCCGGGCCCATAAAAAAACCGCCCTCTTGCCAAGGGCGGTTGCGGGAGAAACTTTTTTTACGGGCACACGCGGATAAAATAGTTGGTGCCCACGGCATCGGCTATTTCCAGCGGTACTTCTTCTACAAAGGCGTTTTGGGTCCAGCCGCTTTGGTACGGTGCTTTTAAGTTAAAGCTCGTTTTGGCGGTCACCATGCCCCATTTATAATCGGTCAAATTCGCCTTGCTGTTGGTGCGGAAAGAAAACGTGAGCGACGTATCCCGGTTGAGGAAAGACGGCGCCATATACGCTTTGCGCAGGGAGCCGGCGTTGCCTTCTATAAATTGGGCGGGGGCAATTACAATCAAAACCTCGTCTGTCCGCCCGAAAGCGGCGGCCTCGTAATGGGGTTGCAAAATTTCGGTCCACGCGCGCAAGTTGTTTTGCACGGAACCGCCCGGTTGCTGTTTGAGCGGAATTAAAATAGCTTCCCCTTGCTGTAAAATCGTTTGCACTAAAATATCCGCGCCGTTTTCCTGCTGGAAGCGCGCATAAGAGCCGGCGGTAAACAGCTGGTTGCTTTCCGGGAAGTACGGGCTGGCAACTACCAATTTTTTACCCGGATTGTTTTTGCGTACGGATTGAATCAATTTGCTTAATTGCCAGCGGGTGCCGTCGTTAATATCGGCGGCAATAAAAATGCGGTTGGCTTTACGGGTCAGGCGGTTGTAAGCAACGGAGTTGACGTGTACAACATCCCGCTTTACATAAGGGGCGGCTTTGGCGGCGTGGGCACGCACGAACGAAACATCTTTAACGGCCGATTGGTATATAGGGGATGTTTTGCGCAAACTTTGGGCCAGTGCCCAGTGGGAGAGCGCATTTTTATCCCGGTTATTTTGAAAATTACGCACCCTCCACAGGCGGTTGGCCCGGAGCAGTGCTTCCGAAATTTGGGCATGCTGAACTTTTTTACCCGCGTTTTGGGTGGCAACTTTAAGGGTCGGCAATGTTTTGGCCGCTTTTTGTTCCGCATTGGAAACGGCTTTTTTGGCGGCGCCTTTCCACCCTTGCGCGTTGGAAAGGGTGGGGAAAGAGGTACAAAGTAGGGCAGTTATCAAAAAAGTTAGCGTGTTCTTCATACTTTTATTATAAAGGGCGCCGCTTTGCTTGGCAAGGGCCAAAAGTCCTAGGCGCTCATAGGCCCATCAGAAAGGGTTTGTTTATCACGCAGTTTGCGGTGGTAAGTAATGGCAAAGCGGTGTACTTCGTCGCGTATTTCCATTAAAAGGTTTAGGGCCGGGTCACCCAGCGGCAGTTTAATGCTTTGCGCCGCGCCGGGCAGATAAATGCCCTCGTTGGTTTCGGCCAGCGCAATAAACGGGATATACAAGCCCGCGCGTTCAAAGGCGTTCATGGCGGCGTGAATTTGGCTCTTGCCGCCGTCTAACAAAATAAGGTCCGGCGTTTGGGCGGGGTCCCGCTTGATTTGCCGCAAACGGCGGAAGACGTTTTCTTCCATCATGGTAAAATCACTGCCGCCGCGTTCCGGCAGTTTGGAGCGTATTTTGAAACGGCGGTAATGTTCGTGGTTTTTTTCTCCGTTGATAAAGCACACCATGCAGCCCACCGCTTCGCGCCCGAATAAATGGGAGTTATCAAACGCTTCTATGTGGGAGGGTATTTTGTGCATGCCGATAACCTGCGCCAAGCGTTTTAGTTTATCCGTATTATCCATGGCGGTGACGATTTGCTGTTCGTTAAATTGTCCCACCAAAACGCGCTCTTTCATGTGGGTTAAGGCGCTTAAAAAATTGCGGTAGATGGCCGCTTGTTCATACTCCAAATTTTGGGCGTGGCGGCGCATGAGGGCCGTAATACTGCGGGTGATGTTTTCAAAATCCCCGGATAAAAATAACGCCATGCGTTCGGCCAGTTGGCGGTAATGTTCGTACGAAATTTTCCCCGCGCAGGGGGCCGGGCATTGGCCGGTGTGGTAATAAATACAAGTGTTGATTTTGCGCTCGTCTAACGGCTTTTCGCGCGAAAAACTCCACTTGCACGGGCGCAAGGGGGCGTATTTGCTTTTCCATAAAAAGCGCAGTAAACTTTTAACAATGCTGGATTTGGGGTACGGCCCAAAGTATAAGTCTTTACCCGGAATGTGCCGCCGGGTAAGCAAAACGCGGGGGAAGTCTTCACTCATGGTCAGTTTCAAATACGGGTAGCTTTTGCCGTCTTTGCCCAGGGAGTTAAAAAACGGTTGGTAGCGCTTGATGAGCTTTTCTTCCAGCACCAGGGCGTCGCGCTCGCTGGCGGTGGTGATGTAGTCTATCTTAGCGATTAACGGCAGTAAACAGGGCAGTTTCCAACCGCGCGAATAGAGGTTGGATTCCTGAAAATATTGCTTGACCCGGTCCGACAAGTTTTTGGCCTTGCCAATGTAAATAATGGTGCCTTCTTTGGCACGCATAATATAAACGCCGGGCTGGCGGGGCAAAAGTTCAATTCTGTAATCCATTATTTATATTTTAACATTTCCCCCAAAATAAACGCATGCGGGACAAAATGTTAGGAAGAAATAGCCATAAAACACATTTTTTTGCTAAAATAAATAAAGCAAAAGATATTGTATCGTTTTCTGCATAAGCCGAGGCAACTAAAAAAAAGTTGACCCGGCAGGCTATAATTAAATACAATATATATAACAGATTTTTGTATAGAGGAAATGCTAAATGGCTAAATTGAAAACCGGTAGACATACCAGCGCTTTGAAAGCCCAGCGCCAAGCTGAGAAGAGAACTTCCCAGAATAAAGGGCTGATTAAAAAGGTCCGCGTGGCCACCAAAACCGTAAAAGCCGCCGTTGCTACGGCCGCCGCTACGCTGAACGAAGATTTGAAAAAAGCGGAATCTTGCATTGACAAGGCTGCCAAAAAGAATGTAATTCATTGGAAAACGGCCGCCCGCAAAAAATCCCGCTTGGCTAAAGCTGCCAACAAAGCCGCGGCCGCCAAATAAGTTTTTTGCAAACCCAAAAACACTCCCGGAAAGGGAGTGTTTTTTATATATTAACGCTGCGCCCTGCCGTGGGCGCGGCATATAAAAACTTGTAGAGCTCGCCCGTATAAAGTATAATATACTTACCGGTAGGTAAAAATTATAAAAATTATTTTAATTATGAAAATAAAGTTAGTGGTATTGTTGCTCTGTTTATGCCCGTTGGCGGCATACGCGGCTGAAAAGCCTGTTTTTACCCACAAAGCGGGGGAAGTGACCCTCGGTTTGGGGGTCAAAAGTTCCACCCCCGGTTTGGGGACGGATTGGGGCGAATTTAATATAGAAAACCGCACCACGGGGGTAGCGCATGACGCCAAACCCGGCACTCCCAGCATTGGTGGGGATTTGCAGGCGGTGTACTTTGTAAACCCGTGGCTGGCGGTGGGGGCATCCGTAGGAGATGAATATTTTGACCACGATATTGCCAGCGGCGTGGAAAAAGACATTGATACCTCTATTAAAAACGGTTTGTTTTTGGTGCGCGTGTATGCCAATCCGCAAAGCCGCTATAAAGTGTATTTCCCGCTAGCGGTGGGCGTGGCGCGGATTGACAGCCGTGCGGATTTAAGCCCGGCGGAGCATTTTAAGTATACGGGTTTTGCCGCCCATGCCGGGGTGGGGGTGGAGCAAATCTTTAGCGAGTATTGGGCCCTGGCGCTTGAAGCGCGCTACAACTACAATAAATTCCACCGCACGCTTACCAACGCCCATAACGAAGTCTACCGCGTGTATCCGTCTATTAACTATATTTCTATGTCTTTGCGGTTGGATTACCGTTTTTAGTTCGGGGGGCACTTTTCCTCCGCCAAGGAAAAACAGTGAACCATAAAAAAGCCGGAGCCTAAAGCTCCGGCTTTGGTGTGTTATGGAAAATTTATTTATTAAATAAAGTAAGCAAAATCCCCTTTAGCATAATTTTAGGGTCGGTTGCGGTAGAGGTTTTGAAGGCGGAGTCCGCTTCTATAATTTTATCCAGCGTGCGCTTAAACGCGGCTTGCGCGGGCATAGCGCGTGCCTGGTTGACTAAGCGGCTTTCCCAAAACATCAGCCCCGCCGCGCGCAGGATTTCGCTTTGCGGCAGGCCCGCTTCCGCCAGGCGTTTTACCCGCGCCATTTTTAAGATAGGGAACGTCATTTTGCTTAAAATGCCCACAGGTTCTTCGCCGTCGTCTACCAGTTTATCCACCAGCATAATGGCGCGGCGGCGGTCACACGCGGTAATGGCGTTGGAAAGCTCAAAGGGGTTTTCTTCTTTGGAAAAACCAATGCACGCCAGCACATCTTGCTTGGTGATTTTTTTATCCGCGCGGTCCAGCGTATACAGGTAGAGTTTTTCTATTTCCTGCTCCATGGCGGCCAATTCTCCGCCCACGGCTTCGCATAACACGTCCAGCGCGTCAAAATCCGGCTGGAGCCCTTTTTCCTGCATTTTATTGCGGGCCCACAGGTTTAATTCGTCCCGTTTAAGCTCGGCAAAATCCGCCACGCAACCCGCGTCGGCCGCCAGCCCGGCCAAGTTTTTTTCCGTCTTTATTTTTTTAGAATCGTTATGCGTCAGTACCAGCGTGGTGGTAGGGAGCGGATTATTTAAGTAGCGCAGGAGCGCTTCTTTAGGCTCTTTGCGGATTTTTTCTATCCCCGTTAAAATCACCATGCGGGTATTGGAAAAAACCGGCGCGGTGTTGGCTAATGTAAGCGCCTCGCTCCAATCGGCCTTGTCGGCCTCACTGCGGTAAATATTAAAATCGTCCGGCTGGAGGATTTTAATTAATTCATTAATTACCTGGTTTTTGCGGTAGACGTCTTCCCCCGTCAATAAATAAACGGGGGAAACGGTACCGGCTTTTAATTGGGTAAATAATTTTTCCGCAGTGATTTTTGCCATTTTTAATTTATTGGGTAATGGTGGTATATTCCGGGTTATTCATTACTTTCTTTTTGTTTTCGCTCATTACGGAGCCAAACCCGTCTACCGTGCGTTTGATAATATCTTTGGAAAGTTTTTTCCAAATTACATCACGCGCCTGCACTTCCGTCATGCCGCCGGGCAAGGTGGAGGCGGAGTAAATTTGCGTGCCCAAAAAGGCGGGCTCGCGCCAGACCGGGGCATTGGTGGATTTATCAATAAATACCACGTCCAGCAATACTTCCATGCGGTACACGGTGGGAATTAACTGGCTGTCATACTGTATGGGCACATTTAAGTAGCGGCTGATGGTGGTGACCACCACGCCTTCCGCCCCGTTGTTTTCCGGCACAATTTGGTAAGAGCCGTTTTGCAGGAATTGGTCGTACAATTCAATATAAAACTTGTCTTCCAAGGTAAAAACTTCCGTGCGGTTGAGTACCGGGCGTACGGCAATTTTTTTGATGTGCTGGGGCATAATTTGCGCTTGCGGCTTGTAAATTACGCCTTCGCCCGCGCAGGCGGCCAATAACAGGCCGCCCAGCAGGGTGCAAATGGTTTTTTTCATAGTAAACCTCTATTTTTTAGGTGCGGCCACAATGCTTACCATGCGGCCGGGGATTACAATTATTTTCTTAATTTCAAACCCTTCCAAATTGCGTTGCACTTTGGCACTGGCTAAAGCCAATTTTTCGGTTTCTTCCCGGGTGGCTTTGGCAGGTACTTGTATGCGGTCACGCACTTTGCCGTTTATTTGCACCCCTAATTCCAGGGTGTCATCCTGCATAAGCGCGGCGTTGGCTTGCGGCCAGGCGCTTTTTACCAGGAACCCTTCATACCCGCGCAGTTGCCAGATTTCTTCCGTTAAATGCGGGGCAAACGGGTGGAGGAGTTTTAAGAAAGTTTCAAACGTGTTTTTGCTTACTTGCGTTAATTTGCCGGCTTCGTTAAACAGCACCATTAAGCCGGAAATAGCCGTATTAAAGCGGAAGTTCTCAATATCTTCGTTAATTTTAACAATGGTTTTATTTTTGAGAATTTCCAACTTGCGCTCGTCGGCTTCGTCTTTCAGCTGCACTTTTTCGCCCCATTGGGCTACGCGGCGCAGGAAACGGCTGATGCCTTCAATGCCTTTCATATCCCACGGTTTGCTGGCTTCAAACGGCCCCATGAACATTTCGTACATGCGGAACGCATCCGCCCCGTATTGGGATAAAATTTCGTCCGGGTTAATGACGTTCTTTTTGGATTTGGACATTTTTTCAATCAGCGGGGAAAGTTCTTCTCCGGTGGTTTTTAAGAATGCCTTGCCGTCTTTGAAGTCAATTTCGCTATAAGCGTGGTAATTGCCCATTTTATCCCGGTAGGAATAGGCCAAAATCATACCTTGGTGGCGCAATTTTTGGAACGGCTCTTTGTGGCTTACAACGCCCAAATCAAACAAAACTTTATGCCAGAACCGCGCATATAACAAGTGGAGTACCGCGTGTTCCGCGCCGCCGATGTAGCAATCCACCGGGCCGTAAGCCTTTTCAATGGCGGGGTCTACTAAAGCGTTCTCGTTATGCGGGTCCATATAGCGCAGATAATACCAGCAGGAGCCGGCCCACTGGGGCATGGTGTTGGTTTCGCGCTTGGCCGGGCCGCCGCAGTGCGGGCAGGTGGTGTTGACCCAACTATCCACCGTGGCCAGCGGGGATTCCCCAGTGCCGGACGGCGCGAATTTTTCCACTTCCGGCAGGCGTAGCGGCAACTGGTCTTCCGGCAGAGGCACTACCCCGCATTTGGGGCAGTGGACTATCGGGATAGGCTCGCCCCAATAGCGTTGGCGGGCAAACACCCAATCACGCAGTTTGTAAGTGGTTTTAGCGTTGCCGCAGTGGTGTTCTTCCAACCATTTAATCATGGCGGCTTTGGATTCTTTCACCCGCAGGCCGTTCAAAAAGCCGGAATTGACGAGTTCTCCGTCGCCGGTGAAGGCTTCCTTTTCTACACCTTGTTCGCTCTTAATAACTTCAATAATATCCAAACCGAATTTTTTGGCGAAGGCGTAGTCGCGTTCGTCGTGGGCGGGCACGGCCATAATGGCGCCTGTGCCATAACCCATGAGAACATAGTCGGACGTCCACACCGGGATTTTTTTACCGTTTACCGGGTTGACGGCATACGCCCCGGTAAATACGCCGGTTTTTTGTTTGTTGAGGTCGGCGCGTTCAAAATCGCTCTTTTTGGCGGAATCGGCCTGATATTTTTCCACTGCGTCTTTTTGTTGGGGCGTGGTAATGGTTTTTAATACCGGGTGTTCCGGCGAAACCACCATATAAGTAGCCCCAAAAAGGGTATCCGGGCGGGTGGTAAAAACGGTAATGGTTTCGTTCGTGCCGTCTATGTTAAAAGTGACGTTCGCCCCTTGGGATTTGCCAATCCAGTTTTTTTGCATGGTCAGCGTGCTTTCCGGCCAATCCAAGGTGGGCAAATCTTCCAGTAAGCGTTCGGCATACGCGGTAATGCGCAAAATCCACTGGCGCAGGGCCTTGCGTTCAATTTCGTGCCCGCAGCGTTCGCACTTGCCGTTAAATACTTCCTCGTTCGCTAGCCCGGTTTTGCAGGACGGGCACCAGTTTATCGGTACGGTGGATTCATACGCTAACCCTTTTTTGAAAAGTTGCAGGAAAATCCATTGGGTCCATTTATAATAGTGGGGGTCCGTGGTGTCAATTTCGCGCGCCCAATCGTACGCCAGGCCGATAGATTTAATTTGGCGTTTGAAATTGGCAATATTTTTTTGCGTGGTTTCGCGCGGGTGAATCCCGGTAGCAATGGCGTAGTTTTCCGCCGGCAAGCCGAAGGCATCCCAACCCATCGGGTGCAGGACGTCGTAGCCGTTCATTAATTTGAAGCGCACCAAAATATCGGATGCGGTGTACCCTTCCGGGTGCCCCACATGTAGCCCCGCGCCCGACGGATACGGGAACATATCTAAACAATAAAACTTTTTGCCGTTAGGCATTTTGGGGCTGGCAAAAAGGTTGGCTTTTTCCCAGCGGTCTTGTTGCTTCTTATCTATTTGCGGAAAATTATCAATACTCATAAGTCTATTTTATCAATTTTTACAGCTAAATAAATGCTTTTTGTATTGCGCGGGCGGCGGATAAAAATTTTGCCCTGCTTTCCGGTTGTTAAAAGCCGGGGCGCAACGCCCTGCCTGCCGTTATTTAATAGGGGTTGTTTTGTTTTTTTTTTGATAAATTTTGTTTATAACAAAATTTATCAAAAAGAGAGGTTTTTAATGAAAAACGCAACTATCAGCCGTTTAGGCGGCTTTACGCTTATTGAATTATTAGTGGTGGTACTCATTATCGGCATTTTAGCCGGGGTGGCACTGCCGCAATATGAGGTAGCCGTATTAAAAGCCCGCTACTCCAATATGGTGGCGGTGTTAAGCACTATCCGTGCGGCGGAAGAAGCCTATTATTTGGCCAACGGGAGCTATGTGGATAATACAGATTCGTTGGATATTTCGGAATTATCCGGTTGTACTTCCCATCCGGGGGATGGAAGTGGGGCTATTACTTGTAAAAATTTTACCATAGACATAAATGCCGGGTATGCTAATAATAATCCGGCGGCATATTTACAAAACCGTTTGGCGTATGTGCATTACCAGGATTTCAGTACCACCAAGGCCGGCCAGCGGGAATGTTGGGCAAAAAACGGGGATAAAGCGGCCAACCAGGTTTGTTTAAGTATGGGCGGCACCCTAAACGGCACCAAAAACGGGGTAAACTCGGCCGGCGGAAATGTAAATTTATATACATTACATTAATTTTTACCCCGCCCGGTGCGGGGTTTTTTATGTTGTTATTCCGGGCGGCGTTTTAGGAATGTGGCAATTTTTACGGGGTCGCCCAAAAAATAATCTTTTTGCGCATGGAAATTTTCATCTAATTCCATAATCCACGGCGTGGCGGGCGGCACGACTAAGGTTTCCACCGCGGCGGGCGGAAGTTGCTTAAAATAACAGGCTAACGCACGCAGTAAATCTTCGTGCGCGGCTACCAGTATCGTATCCGCTTGGGCAAACGCGGGGAAAATTTCCTGCCGGAAAAAAGCCAACGCGCGCGCTTGCGCCATTTGCAGGGATTCTCCATTCGGGGCGGTTATGCCCGCCGGAACTAAGGCTTGTGCGGCGCTGTTATCGGCCCGGGGAATAGGGCAGGCGGTAAAAGTGCGCCGCCATAATAACACTTGTTCCGGGCCGAATTGGCGGCCTGCCTCCGCGCGGGTGAGCCCTTGCACGGCCCCATAGTGTCGCTCGTTTAATTGCCAAGCGGGAGTGGCGGAAATTTGCAAACCCGCCGTTTGCAAGGCGTTTTGCAGTGTTTGCCGCGCGCGCACCAGTTTGGAAACATACGCCCGCTGGGGGAATAGGCCCGCTTGACGGAGTAAAACCCCGGCTTGCCGGGCTTGTTCCTTTCCTGCGGGCGTTAAAGCGCACTCATCCCACCCGGTAAAACGGTGGGAAAGGTTGTATTCGCTCTGTCCGTGGCGCAAAAAAATCAGGCGTTTCATGGTTTAACCCCGCGGATGAAATTTTTTATGTTTTTCTTTCAGGTCGGCCACGTCCAAATGCGTATAAATTTGGGTGGTAGCCAAATTGGCGTGGCCCAGCATTTCCTGCAAACTGCGCAAATCGGCCCCGCCTTGCAATAAATGGCTGGCAAAAGTATGGCGGAACAAGTGCGGGTGGAGCGGCTGGGAAATGCCCGCCTTGCGGCCCAAGTCGGCCAAGTCTTTCCATACGCTTTGGCGGCTGATTTTGCGGCCGTGGCGGTTCAAAAAAAGTTCCGAGCCGACTATTTTATCCGCAAATGTGGCTTCGCGCACGTCCAAATAATATTTTAACCGTTGGCAGGCTTGCGGATGAATGGGCACAAAACGCTGTTTGCCCCCCTTGCCAAACGCCAATACCCAGCCTTCCTGCGTGTTGACGTTTTCTATACGCAGGTTAATCAGTTCGCTTACGCGCAGACCCGCGGCATACAACAGTTCCACAATGGTCAGCGTGCGGATTTCGTCAAACTTTTTGGCGGGATAGGATAGCAGGCGGTCCATTTCCTGCCGGGTAAGCTGCTGGGGAATTTTTTGCGCCAGTTTGGGGGATTTGAGAAAGCGGGTGGGGTCATCCGTAATTATTTCTTCCACCAGTAAAAACTTATAAAAACATTTTACCGCCTCCATTTTGCGGAAAACGCTGGTGGTGGAGAGCTGTTCCACCCTGCGCAGTTGGTAAAGGTATTTATCTAAAAATTCCGGCGCGATGTTTTGGGGCTCTACCTCGTTTGCCAAGCAGTATTCCAAAAAACTTTCCACGTCGGAACGGTACGCCGACACCGTATTGGGGGAAAGTTGGCGTTCAAAGGTTAAATGGTTGGCAAAATCCGTCAGCAGGTCCGCCTGGGTCACGGGCGCACCTCCGGCACCGGGTGCGCGGTAAACACGCATACATCTTTGCCAAACAGGTACGGTTCGCGGTCTTCTTCCAAATTGTAATCAAACGAAAACTGCATTAAGTGGTACTGCGTGCAAAGTGGCATCAGTACCGGCGGTTTGGGCGCTTGCGCCGCCTGCGGGGCGTTTTCTTTAGACAGGGGAATAAGGGTCATTTGGTGGCCCGGCGCGTAATACTGGAGCATAACTTGCAAGGCTTTATCCGGGTAGCCGGTTTTGGCGGTATCCACATATACGGGTTGGTTGGGCCAGTTTTGGCTGATAAAGCTAAAAGCATCTTTCAGGCCGGTGTATTCCGCGGTCAACAGGTAGTCCAAATTCCAAAAGTGGGCGGTCCAGGCGGCGGCAAGGAGCGGGAAAAGCACAATTAACAGGCGGTGCCGTTCGTACAAGTGGTATAAACAACCGGCAATTAATACTAAAATGGGGGGCATAAAGGATAAAAAGTAGCGGTCCAACCATAAATTGTATTTTAAGGAAACCACCGCCACCACCGCTAGCAACAGGCCGATTTGCACCACAGGCAAAATAATGCTTGCGTTTAAGAGTAAGCGTTTTTTTTGCGTGTGAACCAGGGAAACGGCAGAAAGAATCAGAAGAACCAAAATGCCACCCACCAGGGCAGGGCTTCCAAATAAAAATTGCAAAATGTCCCAAGTAGCGCGGGCCCAAGGCACCACATACCACCAAGTGCCGGAGGGGGCGGACATAATCAAATAAGTATTAATCACCCACGGGAACCAAGCGGCAAACACGGCGGCCGTGCCCCAAAAGGCGGTCGCGCGCCCTATTTTATAATAGCAGGCGTATAAAAACACCACTAACGCGGTAATAAAAAACAGACCGGAGCAAAAATAATGCAAATAGGAGCCGAACAAACCAATGATAAAAAAGGCGGCCCAGGTTTTGGCAGACGGATTTTTTTGCCGGGCCAGTGCGTCAATAATGCCTAAAGCCAATAGAGTAAACGCCATGCCGGCCCACACGGCAAAAGAGTAGGCGCGGATGTAGAGCCCGAATGCCACCAAAATAAACGAACACGCCGTTAGCGCGGTAAGCATAAACTTTTTAAGTTTCGGCCAAGCGGCGGGGGCCAAAAAATAGGCGGTGGGCACGGTGGCCAGGGAAGCGAGTGTATTAAACAACCGCATATAAAACGGCTCCGCGGGGAACAGGTGGTTCCAACCGTACAGCAGGATGTTATAGAGGGGCAAATTGACGTCTTTTAGCAGAATTTCGTGCCAAATATAGGAAAGTTTCAAACCGGGCCAGGACGTAGCCAGCGAATAAAGTTCGTCGTAGGCCAGGCCGGAGGATAAATGGGCCAACCGTTGCCCCAACATATACACTGCCAATACGGCAGATATACTTACGCAGACTGCGGTTAAAACGGAAGAAAATTTTTTCATATATATTTATTATAGGAAATTCCGCCCTTTGTCCGCGGGAGGAATGCGTGTGTGCGGCGGGCGAGCGGTTTGGCGGTGGGGGCGTGCGGAATAAATGCGCGGCGGGGAAACAGGCGCCATCCGGGGGAAATGAAAAAGCCCCGCGGGGTGCGGGGCCTTTTACGGTTTTGCAAGTTTGTGCCAGTTATTTTTTAGCCGTTTTTTTAGCGGGAGCCGGTTTGGCGGCTTCCTGCGCTTTTTGGGCGGCTTCTTCTTCGGATAGTTGTTTGCCGTCGTAGTGGATGCCCAAATACTTTACAAATAATTTGTCTTGTATTTCGTTGGCGAGGTCCGGGTTGTCCACCAGGTATTGGCGGGCATTATCTAACCCTTGCCCCAGTTTTTCATCCCCGTACAGGAACCAACTGCCGCTCTTTTCAATATAACCCGCTTCCACGCCTTTATCAATAATGCAGGCTTCGCGGGAAATACCTTGGCCCAAAATCATCATAAATTCGGCCTGGCGGTACGGCGGCGCCACTTTGTTTTTGGTCACTTTGGCGCGTACGCGGGTGCCGATAATTTCGTCCCCTTTTTTGATGTTTTCAATGCGGCGCACGTCTATACGCACGGACGAATAAAATTTAAGCGCCAGCCCGCCGGGGGTGGTTTCCGGGTTGCCGAACATCACGCCGATTTTCTGGCGGATTTGGTTAATAAAAATAATGCTGGTTTTGGTTTTGCTCAAAATGCTGGTCAGTTTGCGCAAGGCCTGGCTCATCAGGCGGGCCTGTAAACCGACGTGTGCGTCGCCCATTTCGCCTTCAATTTCCGCTTTGGGAACCAGGGCGGCTACGGAGTCTATAATAATTAAATCAATCGCGCCGGAGCGGACGAGCTTTTCGGCAATTTCCAGGGCTTGTTCGCCGGAGTCCGGCTGGGAAACAAGCAGTTCGTCCACATTTACGCCCAAGGCGGACGCATACACCGGGTCTAATGCGTGTTCCGCATCAATAAAAGCTACCGTACCGCCCATTTTTTGCGTTTGGGCCGCAACGTGCAGAGAAAGGGTTGTTTTACCGCCCGCTTCCGGCCCGTAAATTTCAATTACGCGCCCGCGCGGCAGGCCGCCCACCCCTAGGGCCAAGTCCAAAGACAATGCCCCCGTAGGGATAGCTTCTACTTTTTTAATATTGCTGTCGCCCAGTTTGCAAATGGCTTCTTTGCCAAACGCTTTTTCAATCTGGCCGAGGGCCAAATCCAAGGCTTTTTGTTTGTTTGCGTCCATTGGTATCCTCCAGTTAAATTGCCACCGCGTTTTTGGGTTTAGAAGCGGCGTTGCTAAAAGTTAATTTTTGGGTATCTTTATTTAAGTCCACCCGGATAACCGTTCCCGGGGCATAGCGGCTGGTTAAAATGTTTTCCGCCAGCGGGTCTTCCAACTCCCGCTGTAAGGTGCGCAGTAAAGGCCGCGCGCCGTATTTGGCATCAAAGCCGCGTTCAATCAAATAGTTTTTGGCGCTGTCCGTCAGTTCCAGTTCCAATTCTTTATTGGCCAGTTTGTCGTCCACCTCTTCCAAAGCAAGGTCTAAAATTTGGGCGATGTTTTCTTTGGTGAGCGCATGGAAAACCACAATTTCATCAATACGGTTGATAAATTCCGGGTTGAAGGTCTTTTTTACTTCGTCCATAACCCCTTGGCGCATATCCTGGTATTGTTGTTCTTCGGTGGTTTTGGCGGCAAAACCTAAATTACTGCCTTTGTTGGTAATTTCCCGCGCGCCCACGTTGGAAGTCATAATCACCACGCAGTTTTTGAAGCTCACTTTGTGCCCCAGCGTATCGGAAAGGTAGCCTTCGTCCAATACTTGCAACAGAATGTTGTAAATATCCGGGTGGGCTTTTTCCAATTCGTCCAACACTACCACACTGTACGGGCGGCGGCGGACGGCCTCGGTTAATTGGCCGCCTTCTTCGTAGCCCACATAGCCGGGCGGCGCCCCGATTAAGCGGGAAACGGCAAATTTTTCCATATATTCGGACATATCCAACCGAATCATGGCATCTTCGTCCCCAAACAGGAAGCTGGCTAAACTTTTGGCCAGTTCCGTTTTACCTACCCCGGTGGGGCCTAAAAATAAAAATCCGCCGATGGGTCGGTTCGGGTTGCCCAGGCCGGTGCGGTTGCGGCGGATAGCCTGCGAAACCGCGCGCACGGCTTCTTCCTGCCCGATAATACGCTCGTGGAGGTGTTCTTCCATGTGCAAAATTTTATCCGTTTCGCTTTGGGTGAGCCGCGTGACGGGAATGCCCGTCCATTTGCTGGCCACCAGGGCAATATCTTCTTTGGTCACTTCGGGCTGTTTTTGTTCCCGTTCTTCCTGCCATTTCTTTTTCAGGTGGTCTATATAATTTTTCAGGCGGTCTTCGGTATCTTTGGCCGCGGCGGCTTTTTCAAATTCTTTATTGGCCAGGGCCTGGTCTTTTTCTTCTACCGCCTGGTTGTATTCTTTCTGTTTTTCTTTAATTTCGGGCGGCAAAACGGCGTTTTTTAAGCGCGCCCGCGCACCGGCTTCGTCAAACAGGTCAATGGCCTTATCCGGCATGGCGCGGTCCGTAATATAGCGGTCCGCAATCGCGGCGGCGGCGCGCAGGGCGTCGTCGGCATATTTTACTTTATGGTGTTGCTCGTATTTCGCGCGGATACCTTTTAAGATAGTGATGGTTTGTTCCACATCCGGCGGGTCTACCGTAATGGGTTGGAAACGGCGCTCCAAAGCGGTGTCCGTTTCAATATATTTGCGGTATTCGTCAAAGGTGGTGGCGCCGATACATTGTACTTCCCCGCGGGCCAACGCCGGTTTTAACATATTGGAAGCATCAATGGAGCCTTCCGCCGCACCCGCGCCGATAATGGTGTGCAGTTCGTCAATAAAAATAATGGCATCTTTGGCGGCGGCAATTTCGTCAATAATGTTTTTGAGCCGCTGTTCAAATTCGCCCCGGTATTTGGTGCCGGCCACCACAGAGGCCAAATCTAACGCCAGTAAACGCTTGCCGTTTAATACGTCGGAAATTTCCCCGCGGGCAATTTTTTGGGCGAGCCCTTCCACAATGGCGGTTTTGCCTACGCCCGGCTCCCCTAGCAGCACCGGGTTGTTTTTGGTGCGGCGGGCTAAAATTTGTACCAGGCGTTCAATTTCTTCGTCGCGGCCGATAACCGGGTCCAGCGCGTTGTTTTTGGCAAGCGCGGTTAAATCCCGCGTGTATTCGTCCAGCGTGGGGGTTTTGCTTTTCTTTTTGGTTTGCGCGGAGCGGCTTGTTTCCCGGGTGGTTTCTTCCGGGTTGTCGGCAGAAAGGTCTTCCGTCAAATCCCCGGGTTCCGCATCCCCAATGTAATTTAATATGCTGTCGCGCACATGGGTTAAATTAAGACCCAGGTTTTCCAAAATTTTGCAGGCCATACCTTCTTCTTCCCGTATGAGCCCCAGTAAAATATGTTCCGTGCCGATGTGTTGCGTGCCTAACAGTTGGGATTCTTCCACAGAAAATTCCAGCACTTTTTTGGCGCGGGGGGTAAACGGAATTTCCCCCAGGAGCATAATGGTATCGCCAATGCCTACCATTTTTTCAATCTCCAGGCGCACTTTGCGGAAAGTGACCCCCAACCCCGTTAAAATTTTGTTGGAAACGGTGCCGTCTATGGCGGCAAGGCCCAATAAAATGTGTTCCGTGCCTACATAATCATGGTTGAGGCGTTTGGCTTCTTCCTGCGCGATAAGAATAATTTTTTGCGCGTTTTCGGTAAATCTTTTTGGCATTTTATACCCCTGTTAAAAAACTCTTACTATCATTATATAAAAATAAAACGCGGGGAAATCATCAGCCGTGCGGGGGGTGGTGTTTTTGGTATAATACCTATATATATGAACCAAGAATTGTGTGCCCGGGCCGCCCGCATAAAAGCCATTTTAACGGATGTGGACGGAATTTTAACGGACGGAAAACTTAATTTTTTTACCCTGCCGGACGGCCGGGTGGACGAGTTCAAGAGCTTTAACGCTTTGGACGGGCTGGGCGCGCGTATGTGCCGCAGTTGCGGGTTGACGCTGGGTATTATTACCGGGCGGCGCCACCCCAGTACCATTTACCGGGCAAAAGCATTGGGTTTTGCCTATATTTACCAAGGTTTTTTAACCAAAACAGGCCCGCTGGAAGATATTTTGCAGCGGGAACATTTAACGCCGGAGGAAGTGGCGTTTATCGGGGATGACCTGACCGATTTGCCCTTGCTTAGGCGGGTGGGATTGGCCGTCACGGTGCCCGGGGCGGTGGACGCGGTAAAAAAGGCCGCCCATTATATTACGGTGCGCGGCGGCGGCAACGGCGCCTACCGGGAAATGACCGATTTAATTTTAACCGCCCAAGGGAAAATGGAGCCTTTGCTGGAACAAATTAACGCCTCCGGTTGGGCCCAGGCCCCGTCCCCGGAATTACAAATTATCACTTCCGCCGAAGGGATTAATTAGGATTAGCCATGAAAGGAAAATTTATCGTTTTAGAAGGGCCGGACCGTTGTGGTAAATCCACACAGGCCAAACTGTTGTATAACTATTTAATTTCCCGCGGATATGAAGCCGTGCTTACGCGCGAGCCCGGGGGAACCCCTACGGCGGAGCGTATCCGCCAAATGGTGCTAGAGCCGGGGGTGGATGTGCGCCCGATGGCGGAGCTGTTTTTGTATGAGGCTTCCCGCGCCCAACACACGCAGGAAAAAATCCTGCCCGCACTGGAAGCGGGAAAGGTGGTTATTTGCGAGCGCTACACCATGTCTACCTGTGCTTATCAGGGGTATGGGCGCGGTATAGATTTAACCACCATTGAAACCTTAAACAAAATTGCCACGTTGGGGCTCCAGCCGGATTTAACCCTTGTGTTTTTAATGTCCGATAAATACTTTACCGAACGCGGCGAATATTTATTTTCGGACCGGTTGGAGCAGGAAGACCAATCTTTCCGCCAAAAAATGCGTTTAGGATATAAAGAAATGGCGGCCCGTACGCCCGGCGCGTATTTGCTGGACGCGGACCGCAATATTGAGGAAATCCAAAAACAAGTGGAAGATTTGTTGGAAAAACACGGGATTGTGGAGGCAAATGCCGTTTGCTGAGCTGTTAGGCCAAAACAAGGCCATTACTTACTTAAAAGGCTTGGCTAAAAGCGGCCAGGTGCCGGGGGCTATGCTGTTTTTTGGCGATGAAGGTATCGGTAAGGCCAAAGCCGCGCTGGAATTTGCCAAGGCGCTCAACTGTTTGGACCCGCAAGCCCGGGCCCAGGGGGATAGTTGCGGCGTATGCCAAAGTTGCCGCGCCATTGACCAAGGCACCCACCCGGATGTGACTTTTGCCGATTTTTTATACCAGGCCCGGTTGGAAGTAAAGAAAGATTTTTCCAGTAAAGGGTATGAAGACGAACTGGAAAAAGAATTAGCCAAACAACAACATATTAACGTGGATACCATCCGTGACGTGACGGCCAAATCCCAGCAGAAAGCCTCCGCCGGCGGGTGGAAAGTGCTTATTTTGGATGCCGCCCAAACCATGCAGGCCGCGGCGGCAAACGCACTGTTAAAATTTATAGAAGAACCCCCTTATAAAACGTTATGGATTTTGATTACTTCCAAACGCTCCGTAATGCTTAAAACGATTTTATCGCGTTGCCAGCCGCTTGCTTTCAGCCCGTTGGCTCCGGCGGACGTAAAAGAAATTTTAACGCAAACCGGGTTTGACGGGGATAATTTGGATTTAGCCGCCCGGTATTCGGGCGGGTCGGTTTCGCGCGCCAAACGCGCGGCGGAGGCCCTGGCTTTAATGGCCGGGGTGGCGCAAGGCCCTGCGTGGCCGTGCGGTGTGGCGGCGGGGCTTTCCCGCACGTTGGCCGTCGGGCGTACGCAAGCGCAAAGCGTGTTAGACGTAATTATTGCCGCCTTGCATAACCAGTGGACCCGCGAAACGGACCCCCAAAAGGCTTTTTTAATGCGCAAAGATTTGAAGAAGTTTGAAGATTATAAACGGGCCATCACGCGCAACGTATCCCCCGCGTTGGTGTTGGAAACGGCGCTGATGAATTTGGACGGCCTGAATATTCAGATTTTTTAATACACCGGAGAAGAAACAATGACTAAAAAATTCTATGCAACCACGCCTATTTATTATGTGAACTCTGTGCCGCATATCGGGCACGCGTACACCACGGTAGCGTTGGACGTACTGGCCCGCTACAAACGCTTAAAAGGCGTTGATGTGCGCTTTTTAACGGGTACGGACGAACACGGCGCCAATATTGAAAAATCCGCCGCCGCCAAAGGGGTTTCGCCCAAAGCCTGGACGGACGAAGTTTCCGCCAAATACAAAGAAATGTGGAAAACGCTGAACATTTCTTATGACGATTTTATCCGCACGACGGATGAAAAACATGTGCAAGTGGTGCAAGCCATTTTTGAAAAACTGCTTAAAAGCGGGGATATTTATTTGGGCTCTTACGCCGGCAAATACTGCCTGTCTTGCGAACAGTATTATAACGAGAGCGAAATTTTGGAAGGCGGCCTTTGCCCGGTGCATAAACGCCCGCTGACGGAAGTACACGAAGAAACGTATTTCTTCAAATTGTCGCGCTACCAAGACGCCTTGCTTAAATTTTATGAAGAACACCCCGGCTTTTTGAGCCCCAAATTCCGCGCGAACGAAATTATCAACTTTGTAAAAGGCGGCCTGCAAGATTTGTCGGTCAGCCGCACCAAAGTAGCGTGGGGGATTCAAGTGCCCAGCAACCCCAAACATACCATTTATGTTTGGTTTGACGCGCTGATTAACTACATTACGGCCGCCGGGTACGGCACCTTAATTTGCCAAGACAAAACCCTGCACGAGGCCCAATTAAAACAAATCCGCGCGGAAAAGTTTGAAGATTTATGGCCGGCGGATTTACACATGGTGGGGAAAGAAATTTTCCGTTTCCACGCGGTTATTTGGCCGGCGGTGCTGATGGCGCTGGGATTACCTCTGCCCAAAAAAGTGTTTGCGCACGGTTGGTGGACGGTAGAAGGGGAAAAAATGTCCAAATCTTTGGGCAACATTGTAAACCCGGCCGAAGTGGCTGCCAAATACGGCACGGACCCCTTGCGCTTGTTCTTGTTTAGGGAAGTGCCTTTCGGCCAAGACGGCGATTTTTCCATGGCCAGTTTCAAAAACCGCTATAATTCCGATTTAGCCAACAACATCGGCAACTTGCTTTCCCGCACGCTGAATATGGCGGCTAAAAACATTGGCGAATTGCCGGAAAAAATTGAGGGCGATTATCCGCTCCTTCAAAAAGCGGCGCAAGTGGAAGCCACCATTGATAAAGCCTATGAAGAATTGGCTTTTGATAAAGTGTTGGAAGCTATTTTCGGCTACGGCGGCGACTTGAACAAACTGGTGGACGAAAAGAAACCGTGGATGTTGGCCAAGACGGATTTGCCCGCCGCCCAAGCGGTACTGCTGGAACTGGTGGCGTGTTTGCGCCATGTGGCAGTATGGTTGGAGCCGTTTATGCCCACGATTGCCAAAGAAATGCAAAAACGCTTACTGCCGGGGAAAATTGAAAAATACGCGCCGTTGTTCCCCCGGTTGGAAGATAAATAAAACGGTTTTTCTATCCGTTGATTTTAAGGAGCCCTTTTCAAAAGAGGGCTCTTTTTTATTATGGCCCGCCCGGCTGGACAGTGCGCCTAAAAAAATTTATACTAAACGTATGAAAAATATATTTTTACTGGTTTTGTGTTTAGGTTTTATAACTGCGCCGGCCGGTGCGGCCGGAATCAACGATATTTTTAAGGCCGTCAAAAATGGGGATAAATCCACCGTTTTGGCTATGCTTAAAAAACGCCCCAAATTGGTTTTGTCGCGGGATTCCAAAGGCAAAACCCCGCTATTGGTGGCGGTGGAGCAGAAAAATGTGGCTATGGCGGATTTGCTGTTGCGCCGCGGCTCCCGGTTTACGGCTAAATCAGCCAAGGGCACCCCACTGCATGTGGCAGTGCTGAACCAAGACGAGCCGATGATTCAGCTGATTTTAACTTCTGCCGCTAAAGTGGGGCCGGAACTGCCCGCGCGCCTGTGCAATACGCCGCGCGATTTGTATGACGAAATGTCTTTCTCTAGCGAGGACCACAGCACCCCCCTGCATTTGGCGGCCAAACAGTGCAACACCAAAATTTATAATTATTTGGTGGCGCATGGGGGAAACCCGAATTTGCAAAACAATTCCGAAAAAACACCCGCCCAACTGTTGGATTCCTGCTTAAAAAGTAAGCGGCAGATGGAACAGGCCCAGCGGGCGAGGGAGGCGAGGAAGCGGGCGGCGGAGAGGGCCCCAAAAGATGACGGATTTTAGTGGATAACGGCTGGTGGTAGGATTTAGATATAAACGCACAGAAAGCAA
>UMHY01043980.1_pt1 | contig 39766 bp, 30 predicted proteins | sample 1965661 | NCBI WGS metagenome assembly UMHY01 (sample SAMEA4836112, study PRJEB28245) | human gut metagenome | biome: gut microbiome; material: fecal sample | place: Denmark | collected 2008
CCGCGGCAGATGGAACGCGAAAATGAGATGATCGTTATTTCACCTCGCCTTTCTTATTCTCCGATGATCGGCTTTTTTTCTGCGATGCCTACTTTTCTGGGATAGGTCTTGGGACAGGGCGCGGTCTTTCTGATATAGAGGATCACGCGCTTGTCGCCGGCGGGGAGGGTGAGCTCCTTCTTTTCCTCGAGCGTGCCATGGAGCTCACGCAGGATACGGCCTGCCTGCTTCAGCTCCTCTTCCGCGCCGGGACCTTTCATGGCGCAGAAGACGCCGCCGACCTTGACGAAGGGCATCGCCCACTCTGAGATCACGGGCATCGCCTTCACGGCTCTGGCGGTGACGACGTCGAAGGACTCACGGGTCTTTCTGCGGCGGCCGCCTTCTTCTGCACGGATGTGGACGCACTTCACATTCCGGATGCCCAGCTCGCGGCAGGCATCCTCGATGAAGGTGAGCTTCTTCTGGATGGAGTCCACGAGCACCACGTACATGTCGGGACGCAGGATCGCGAGCGGCACGCCGGGAAATCCGGCGCCTGTCCCAAGGTCAAGTACGCGGCCATTCTGCGGAAAATAGGCCGGGTCATAGACGGTCATGGAGTCATACATGTTCTTGATGAGACTCTCTTCCCCGTCTTTGATGCCGGTGAGATTCACTTTCTTGTTCATGGCCATCAGCATGGTATTGTACTCTGTCATTTTTCTCGCCGCGTCCTCATTCGCTGCGAGACCCAGAGCTTCCATCATTTCTGCAACTGTCATTTTGATTTCCCTTTCAAAATTACTTGAGAATGGTGATATATGGGTTTAGGGTTCAGGGTTAGCCCGTGGGGCGGGGCGTTCATTGATTGCGCTTGAAAGCCTCTCGCTCACTCTAGTTAGGAGTTAGGAGTGGTGGTGCGGCGCATAAAAATCAGAAGCGCCGCGGAGTATAAATAGGGCGATGCTCGCTTGCGGTATGCAAACCGCGAATCCCGCCTTCCTCGGCCACCCTCCTGCCCTTCGGACATCCCCCCTTCCTTAGAAAGGGGGATAGATGCAGCCTAATCCCTAATCCCTAGTCACTAGTCACTGATTTCCCTTCATTCGCTTCACGTAGACCATCAGGACCGACATATCCGCCGGAGAGACGCCGGAGATGCGGGAGGCCTGCCCCAGAGAGAGCGGGCGGATCTGATCGAGCTTCTGGCGGGCTTCGATGGAGATGCCGTCCAGATGGAGATAGTCGATATCTTCAGGCATCTTTTCCTTTTCCATGCGCGCTGCCTTTTGGACGGCGGCTTCCTGACGGGCGATATAGCCCTCGTACTTCACCGTGATCTCCATCTCCTCGACGGCCTCCGGATCGAAGACAGGGCAACCAAGGACATCGACCATGGTCTGGTAGGTCATCTCGGGACGCTTTAAGATCTTATCCGCACCGATGCCTGTCGTGAGCGGAGCAGAGCCGACGCTTGCAAGCGCTGCATTGACAGCCGCCTTGGGCGTGAAGCGCTTCGCATGGATATAGGCCATCGCTTCCTCATAGGCCTTTTTGCGGGAAAGGAAATGCGCGTAGCGCTCTTCTGTCACAAGGCCGATGTCATGGCCCTTCTCGGTGAGGCGAAGATCCGCATTGTCCTGACGGAGAATCAGGCGGTACTCGCTGCGGCTGGTCATCATGCGGTACGGTTCATTCGTCCCCTTCGTGACGAGGTCATCGATGAGCGCACCGATGTAGGCTTCGTGGCGGGCGAGGATGAAAGGCTCTTTTCCCTTGATCTTGAGCGCCGCATTGATGCCGGCCATGAGCCCCTGTGCCGCGGCTTCCTCATAGCCGCTCGTGCCGTTTGCCTGTCCCGCGGAGTAGAGACCCGGGAGCTTCTTCACCTCGAGCGTCGGATAGAGCTGGAGCGGGTCTAAGAGGTCATACTCGATCGCATAGGCCGGACGCATGAGCTTCACATCCTCGAGCCCCGGGATGGTACGCAGGAAGGCGTACTGCACATCGATCGGCATGGACGTCGACATGCCCTGGACGTACATTTCATTCGTATCAAGGCCTTCCGGCTCGATGAAGAGCTGGTGACGCTTCTTATCGGCAAAGCGGACGACCTTATCCTCGATGGACGGGCAGTAGCGCGCACCGACACCGTGGATCTTGCCCGCATACTTCGGGGCGCGCATCAGGTTATCACGGATGATCTGGTGCGTTTCTTCATTGGTATAGGTGAGCCAGCAGTTTCGCTGATTCCTGTCCTCCCGTTCATTCATGAAGGAGAAGGCATGGTTCATCGGATCGCCCTGTTCGAGCGCCATATGATCCAGATGCAGGCTTCTGATATCGACACGGCTCGGCGTGCCGGTCTTGAAGCGGAGGATCTTTAGCCCGTGCTTCTTCAGATTCTCCGACAGCCCGACCGAGGGACGCATGCCATTCGGGCCGCCGGAGTACATCGTCTCACCGATGATGATCTCGCTGTCGAGGTACGTCCCCGTCGCCAGAATGACCGCCTTCGCGCGGTACTCTTCATGAAGCTCGGTCGTAATGCCGACGCATGCCCCGTCTTCCACGAGGATATCCATCACCTGCACCTGCTTCAGGTCGAGATTCTCTGTATTTTCCACCACCTTCTTCATATAGGTGTGGTACTTGTTCTTGTCCGACTGCGCGCGGAGCGCGTAGACCGCCGGCCCCTTGCCGAGATTCAGCATACGCATCTGGATGGCTGTCGCATCGGCTGCGATGCCCATCTCGCCGCCCAGTGCGTCGATCTCCTTTACAAGATGGCTCTTCCCCGGTCCGCCGATCGCCGGATTGCATGGCATCATGGCGACATTTTCCAGAGAGATCGTAGTGAGCAGCGTCTTCATCCCCATGCGCGCTGCCGCAAGTGCCGCCTCGCAGCCTGCATGGCCTGCGCCGACGACGATCACATCATACGTATCAATGAGATACATGGTATCCTTCTTTCTTTGCCTCGCAGGAGCTCTTCTCCTGCACTTGTTGATTGCTTATATTCCAAAGTCTTATTATATAAAATTTTTTCGTCCATTTCAAAGAAAGAATAGAGGAAGGTTGGCGGGTTCGGGGTTCGGGTTGGAGGGTTCAACAGGTTCTAAGGGGTCGGAAGGTTCAACAGGGTTGGTGTGGCGCCAGATCCTTCGACTCAGTTCTCACTGCTTTTCCTTTACATTTTCGAACATCCGACATTTCACTCCGCTCAGGATGACGAAATGCGCCGCGGAGTATAAATAGGGCGATGCCCCAAAGTGGCTTTTAAGTCACCAGTCACTAGTCACTCGAAACTCCTAATCCCTAGCCACTAATCCCTGCTTTCAAACTTCAGGGTTCAGGGTGAACACAATGAGAAATGAGAAATGGTGGTAGCGGCTTTGCCGAGATCCTTCGGCTCAGCTCGCAGCTGTTCTGGCATTCGTTATCTCACATACGACGTTTCTCGCCGCTCAGGATGACGAAACGGGGCGATGCCCGCTGGCTGTGAGATTAGCGGCACTCTCGTATCCTCATTTCGAGCGTAGTCGAGAAATCTTTCTTGCATAACGGTTATCGAAGATTGTGCCCTGGTAGCATCCTCAATACCTCTCGTTTCCCGTCACCAAACATACGTCGATTTCCTGCCTGCCATAGAGATCCCTCCACTTCGGTCGGGATGACGTTGTGCGGTGTCCCCTTCGCGCAACCTGAACCCCGAACCCTGAACCAGACAACCTTTATTTCCCCACGCAGAATCTTTCGAAGATGGAATTGATGAGCTCCTGATCCACCGTGTCTCCGGTGATCTCCCCCAGCGTATGCCACGCCTCGGTGACATCAATGGTGATGCAGTCCGCAGGCATGCCAGAGCGGATGGACTCTTCGGCGCGGCGGACGGCAACGAGAGCTTTCTTCACCAGATCCACATGCCGCAGGTTCGTCAAGAAGAGCTCACGGCCCGCGGAGACATCCTGATGCTGAGTGATGTGATGGAGCTCCTCCTCCAGCTCGGCTATGCCGCTGCCGTAGCGAGCGGAGATCGGCACGACCGGAATATCCTCGGCGAGTGCTTTCACATCTCTCGTCTCGATCTCCTGCGGCATGTCATACTTATTCAGGATGACAAGCGCCTTTCTTCCGCGAAGAGAGGTGAGCAGCGCGCGGTCCTCTTCCGAAAGCGGGCGAGAGCCGTCGATGACTGCCATGATGAGGTCAGCCTTCTCCATGGACTTCTTCGCGCGCTCGATGCCGATGCGCTCGATCTTGTTCTCCGTCTCACGGATGCCGGCTGTATCCATCAGGATGAGCGGCACACCGCCGATCTTGATGGACTCCTCGATGGTGTCACGCGTCGTCCCGGGAATGTCCGTCACGATGGCCCGCTCCTCCTGCAAAAGTGCATTCAAAAGGCTCGATTTCCCTGCATTCGGACGGCCCACGATCGCCGTGCGCAGGCCATCGCGGATGATTCGCCCCTCTTCGGAGCGAGAGAGCAGCGTCCGAAGCGATGCATCAATGGCAGAAAGCCCCTCTTCGATCTCCTCATTCGTGAGATCCTCCAGGTCTTCCTCCGGATAGTCAATGGTGACTTCGAGCTTGGCGATCAGATCCTTCAGTTGGTCGCGCGAAGCACGCACGAAGGAGGAAAGCGCGCCCGAGAGATGGCTTTCTGCCTGCGAGAGCGCTGCCGCTCCCTTCGCCTCAATGATATCCATCACGGCTTCCGCCTGCGACAGGTCGAGGCGTCCATTCAGGAAGGCCCGCTTCGTGAATTCACCGCGGTGCGCGGGGACGGCCCCCTTTTCCAGAACGAGCGAGAGCGTCTGGCGGAGCGCCTCCATCGAGCCGTGGATCTGGATCTCCACGACATCCTCGCCCGTGTAGGAATGCGGCGATCTCATGTAGACGGCGAGCCCCTCGTCCACCTGCCGATCCCCTTCCATGACACGGCCGAAATACATGCGGTACGGCTCCGCTTCATGAAAACTCTTGATCTTCTTCGTATGAAATACGCGGTCTGCGACATCCGCCGCCTGCATGCCGGAAATGCGGATGATGCCGATCCCGCCCTCGCCCGGGCTGGTCGCGATCGCCGCGATGGTGGTCTCTTCGTACATAGGTTGGTACTCCTTCGGAATGGTAATCCCACAAATCATGGCAATGACTGGAGGGCAGTCACTGGTCACTTTTATCCTATTATAGCGAACACAGAGGGAAGTGGCTAGGGAATTTGGGGTCAGCCCCTTGGGCGTATCGCGCTTTGATCGCCAATGAAAGCTCTTCTTTCGAGTGAGAAATGAGGAATATGGGTGCGGCGCATAAAAGCCAACGGCGCCACAAAGTTTTGAAATATGCGGTATTCTCGAAAGGTGAGAAACCCGTGAGCCTTTCGAACCTTCAGCCCCTTTTAGCCTATGAGGACAAACATAAAGCGCAGATCTTATTTTCTGCATTCAACCTTTCGGAAGCATAAACTTATGCACCCAAAAAGAGCACCCGCTATGCGGATGCTCTTTTTTACAGCGTCACCATGAAATGCCCGATCAGCATCTCAAGCGCCCGTTTCACTGTCTTTTGGAAGCGCTCCTCTGCAAGCGCATACACCTCTTGCGGCGCGATGGATTCACTCTCCGTCCGTTTCGCCACGACACCGCAGACAGAGCCGGCACGAAGGCCCATGACACTCGCCAGCGTGAAGAGCGTCGCATTTTCCATCTCAAAATTCGTACATCCCATCGCCTGAAAATCAGAGAGAAGCCCCTGATACGAAGTCCTGACATAGCCAGAGAAGCTGTCATAGCGCTCCTGTCCCGGCCAGAAGGAATCCGTCGAGACAGAGATGCCGACCTGATACGGCACCTTGAGACTTTCTGCCGCTTTCATGAGCGCCAGTGTCACCGTCATATCCGCCACAGCCGGATACTCCGCGGGTGCATAGGCCTTCGACGCGCCGTCGCGACGCACCGAAGCCCGATCGATCACCAGATCGCCGAGCTCAAGTCCTTCCTGAATGGAGCCCGTCGTCCCCGCGCGGAGGAAGGTCGTGACCCCGAGACGCGCCAGCTCTTCCACAGCAAAGCTCATGCACGGCCCGCCCATCCCCGTCGACATGACAAGCACCGGCTCACCGGAGACGCGGGCAAGCCAGCTCGTATAGTCGCGATGCGAGGTGAGAAAAACGGCAGACGGATCCAGCGCCTTCGCCAGCCCCGGCACCCGCCCCGGATCTCCGGGCACGACAGCGTAGCGCGCGCCCGCCAGCTGTTCCTTCGTAAGACCCGTGTGATACATGACCTCGCCTTTCTTGGCATAGTGATAGTTTCTCATAAGGAAGCCTCCTTTTTGTGACTAGGAACTAAGGATCTGGAGTGACCAGTGACTTGAATGCCGCTTTCCGGCATCCCCTTTTTTCATCATACCAAGCGGCGGGAAATGCCAGTTCTGAGAGCACGCCCTTCCCTTTACTCTTGCATACCGCCACTGCCCCGCCCCTTCGGGGCACCTTCCCCGCAAGGGGGGCTGACGATACGAGAATACAGTCATCTCATAAGACTTTCCGCTCCCCATTTCACCCTGCCAAGGGTGGGAAATGCCGGCTCTGAGAACACGCCATTCCTTTTACTCTTGCATACCGCCACTGCCCTGAACCACAAAAGGAGACTTGTCCCCATCCAAGTCCCCTTTGCCTTTATTTTTTATTCTTCTTCTTTTTCTTATCCTTCTTGCCTTTTTTGTGCTTCTTACACTTCTTGATCTTGGCGGAGATGAGCCTCTCCTCCTCCGGAAGCGTCAGCTCCTCGCCGGCCGGATACATCTCCTCTTCGGAGAGCTCCCAGTCGCCATCAATATTATCTTCGCCATCGGGCCGTCCCAGCGTATGGGTCTTGTACTCGATATTGATATCGCTCCCATCCGTATCCAGAGAGACAGCCGCTTCGCCGCCCTTCTCGATCAGGTCGGTCAGGATCTCCTCCATCTCATCGGCAAGAGCGATGATATCCTTCAGACGCTCTTCCTCCGCCGGACGGTTATCCAGACAGGGATCCAGCATGTAGCTTTGCAGGAATGCGCGGTCTTCATCGATCCGCCGACTCATAGATAAGAGAGCTTCCTTCCAGTTCTTTGTCTCCATTTGTTACTCCTTTGCGGAAGCCGTGCCTTCCGTCACCAATACCTTGTCGATGCGCCTGTTGTCGCAGTCTACGATCTCGAAGGTAAAACGCCCATATGTGACCTTCTCCGTTTCCTTCGGGATGTAGCCCAGAAGGTAAGTGAGGAAACCGCCGAGCGTCTTGTAGTAGGCCTCTTTCTCTCCGGGCAGTTCTCCCTCGATATGGAAATGCTCGCGGAAATCATCAATGGAGCACAGCCCCTCCACCAGCCAGGCATGCTCGCCGCGACGGATGAATTTATTCTGCTCCTCCAGGATATCCTCCTTGTCTCCGGGCATATCCCCTACAATCTCCTCCAGCACATCATGCAGCGTCACGAGGCCAGACAGCGTCCCGTACTCATCGATGACGATCGCCTCATGCACCCCGCGCGTGCGGAAGAGCTGCAGGAGCTTCGTCAGGATGAGCGTCTCCGGGATGAAAAGCGGCTGATGGATCGTATCCATGATCGATGCCTTCAAAGGCTTACCCGGATGCTTGTGCTGATCGATCAGGATCTCCGACACATCCGCAAGACCCTTGAAATCATCCAGCGAGCCCTTGCCGACCGGCAGACGGAAATGGGATGTCTCCATCATATCCGCCCAGATCTTCTTCTCTTCATCCTCCAGATCCAGCCAGTCAAGCTGCGGACGCGCCGTCATGCAGTCCGACGCCGTACGGTCATTCAGCTCAAAAACATTATCAATGATCTCAGGCTCTTCCTTATCGAAGGTACCGAGGCGCGCGCCCTGCTGAAGAAGGACCTTGATCTCCTCCTCCGACACCGGCTGCTCGCCGCCCATCTTCACACCGAGGAAGCCCACCACGATCTTCGTCGACCATGTGGAGAACCACACCAGCGGCCGGCATGCCGTCGCCATGATGATCATCGGACGCGCGATGACGCACGCCGCCTTCTCCGGCACCGCGATGGCGATCCACTTCGGTACCAGCTCGCCGATGATGAGCGAGAAATAAGTGACGAGCATCATCACCGTCACCATGCTGATCTCGCGCGCATACGGAGCGAGCAGGGAGATATTCTCCATCTCACTCGCCAAAGGCCCCGCCAGCGACGCTCCTGAAAACATACCCGTGATGATGCTGATGGTGGTGATGCCCACCTGAATGGTCGCAAAAAGCTCTTCCTTCTCCTCGGCAAGGCGCAGCGCATACACCGCGCTCTTATTGCCTTCGTCGATGAGCTCCTGCAGCTTCGTCTTCCGCGCTCCGACGATGGCGATCTCCGCCAGAGAACATACCGCATTGCCTAAAACAAGCAGGATAATAATGATCAGTTCAAGCCATATGTGGCCGTCGTCCATCTTCTTTTCTACCTCCTGGGAAAACACTATTGAACGATGTGTCTCTATTATAGCATGAAATAAATGCCGCGAGGGAAAAAGATGGGATGGAGAAAGGCTCAGGGTTCAAGGTTCAGGTGGCGGCTTCGCCGCCTTTTTTAGAGGATGGTATTCTCGTATCGCAGCCTTCCCCTCTAGGGGAAGGTGCCCCGTAGGGGCGGATAGGGCACAAGCGGCATGAAAGACAGATGAGGAAAGCGGAGAAGTGCGCGGCATATGTGGGGAAAGCGTGAGCCCCTAGCTGCTAGTCCCTAGTCACTCATCCCCAGCCACCTCACAGCACGCAAAAAAGCCGCCTTGAGATCATCAAGGCGGCTTTTCTTAGTTGCCAAATACGTCCTTTCCTTCCTCCGGTGCTTCCGCCTTGCAGTATTTGATCTGCTCGCAGATGCACTTGTCCTTCAGCTTGTACAGCTCGGGCAGGAAATCCATCAGCTTCGTAAAGGTCTCATCATTGATCCTGTACTTCGTCCACAGACCCTCGCGACGCGCATTCACCACGCCGGACTCGATCAGGATCTTCATGTGATAAGACAGCGTCGACTGCGACAGCGTGAAATTCGAAAGGATGTCGCAGGCAGACATCTCCCGGCATGACAGCATGTCGATCACCCGCAGTCGCGTCTCATCGGAAAGCGCTTTGAAAATCAATGCAAACTCTTTATAACTTGGCTGAAAATCCATAACAAAACCTCTCTTCTTCCAGTCCACGTGCGCCGTTTCTGTCCGCCGCCTGTCATCGATAGATTTAAATGTATAGAAAACATTTTATCGCAAATGAAGCGGACTGTCAAACGGGGAAGAGGATGGATTCTAGGTTAGCTCCTGAGGCGTGCAGTCCCTTGATTACGTGTGAAAGAGGTGCAGCGGGTTCTATAGGTTCAAAAGGTTCAGCGGGGATGGTGCGGCGCATAAGACCAGAAGCGCCGCGGGTTACAAATAGTGGCGATGCTCCAAAATCTCTCGATAGCAGGTTTCCCGTTTTGAACTTTCCAAACATTACTCACCTGACCGCGAATGGCAAAGATTTCTCGCTTACGCTCGAAATGACGATACGGGAATCTGATGTCTCCTAGTCTCTTAATCACCCAATCACTCGCACCCCTAATCCCTAATCCCTGCTTTCAAACTTAGCCCTTTTTAAATGTCCAATACCTCGGCACGAAGATGTCTTCATACAGATTGATGGCGAAATTATCAGTCAGCCCCGAGATGTAGTCGACAGCCGCACGGGGAATGTCGCCCCCGGCGAGGCGGAGCTGCTTCTCCGGAAGACGGTCGTAGCAGGCCCCCGACTTGTCCCTCTCCGTGTAATAGGAAAAGAGCATCTTCACCACATGGCTTCCGCGATTGCGATCGGGGATGAGGTTATCCGACATATAGACGGCGCGGAACATGAATCTCCTGAAATCCAAAAGGATCCTGTCGCCCTCCTCACACATATGGATGCCGTCCGTCTCATCCTGCATCGAATGCTCCACGACGTCAGTCACCATCGCAGTGATCATGGAGGAGTGCGTCGTCCCGATGCGCCGGCGGATCTCCTCGGGCACATCACTCGCGGTGATGAGCCCCATGGACTCCGCATCCTCATAGTCGTGGCAGAGGTAGGCGATGCGATCGGCATACTTGATCAGACTGCCTTCGAGCGTGTGCGCCTTGAGCGGCCCGCAGTGGTTCAGCATGCCGTCGAGCACAGGGAGCGTCAGATTCAGCCCCGCACCGTCCCGTTCGAGCCTCTCTGCGATACGGACGCTCTGCTCATTATGCTCGAAATGGCCATAGATCTCCTTGAGCGCCTGCTCCCCGACGTGTCCAAAGGGCGTGTGCCCGAGGTCATGTCCGAGCGCGATCGCCTCCACGAGGTCTTCATTCAGGGAGAGTGCGCGCGCCATCGTCCGCCCGATCTGTGCGACCTCGAGGGTGTGCGTCATCCGCGTCCGATAATGATCGCCCTGCGGCGCGATGTAGACCTGCGTCTTGTGCTTCATCCGCCGGAAGGAATTGCTGTGGAGGATGCGGTCACGATCCCGCGCAAAGTCCGTCCGGAGCGGATCCTTCGCCTCCACATGCGCCCGCTTCGCCACCTTCACATGAAAGGCGCGCGGCGACAGGACATCGTATTCTCTCTCTTCGATCCGTTCCCGTGGATTCATAGTAAGCCTCCTTGGAAAAATGATGGTGTGTTTATTTTATTGTAGCATAAATAAAAGGGGCAGGGGCAACCCGTGGGGAGGTGTCATCCTGAGCGGAGAAAAACGTCATATGTGGGATAACGAATGCCAGAACAGCTGCGACCTCGTCATCGATCTCGGCGAAGCCGCCACCTTCATTCCTCATTCCTCATTCGCGCAAAGCTTTTATTCATAATCAGTGGGCGGAGCCGCCCCATGGGCTAACCCTGAACCCCTCGCCCTTCCTTTATGCTATAATGAAGAAAAGAAAGGGGGCTTTCCCATGAAACTCACAAAGTATCTCTCCATCTTCGCGCTCACCGGTGCGCTTCTTTTCGCGATGCCTTCTGCGGAGGCTTCGCTCTGGCCGGGACTGGGGACGACAGCCCAGGAACGCTCGGGCGCTTTCCGCACGGATGCCTTTGACACAGACCATGCGGTGATGAAGACGCCCTATCTCCTCTCGCAGGCCAACAATGCGGAGTACGCCGGCAAGGTGAATGCCGTCATCGGCCGCGAAAAGGCTGACTTCACGGCGTCCCTCCGCACGGAGAATGAATATGGCAAGACGCTTGGCTGGATGACCTGGCATGAAGGGATGATCGGCAACTACATCAATAACACGCAGGGCATCACGAGCATCGTCCTCATCTCTCAGATGCTCCGCGCCGGTGCCGCGCATGGCGAAACGCACGCCAAGGGGCTCACATGGAACAGCGTCGGCGATCTCCTCTCCCTGAAGGATATCCTTCCTGACCTCACGGTCTATGATGTGAATCAGTGCATCGAAGTGACCGCGAAGAAGAAGAACATCCGTCTCTTCGACAATCATGCCGTGACGGAGCTTCCGACCAATTTCTACGTCGGCAAGAACCGTGTGGTCTATGCCATTTATCAGCCCTACGACATCGCTCCCTACTCCGAAGGTGTCGTATCGATCGCGATCGGGAAAATATAAAAGCGGATTCAAGGTTAGGGCGTGCCGCCCCCCTGATTGCGTTTGAAAATCTTGCGCGAATGAGAAATTAGAAATTAGAAATGAGAAATGGTGGTGCGGCGCATAACAATAAGGAAGCGCCGCGGAATTTCATATAAAGGGGTATTGGGGCGCTTTATGAATTGCGCGCCCCTTCCTCCACTCCTCACTCCTCACTCCTCACTCCTCACTTCTCACTTCTCACTCCTCACTTTTCCCCGACGTTTTTCCGGAAAATGAGATGGTCTTAGCACGACAAATCAAAAGCACCCACAGCGAAGGGGTACGCTGCGGGTGCTTTTTGATGGCTTTTTTTATCTGTCTCTTTCTCTGGTACGGCAGAGACCGCGTTCACAGTTGCGCAGGAAGCGGAGAAGATGCTCCATCTCCGGTGTGGACGGGAAGTCCTGTTCCATTTCTTCGATGGCTTCAGAGAGCTTCATACCGGAGCGGAAAATGATGCGATAGGCCTTCTTGAGGAGACTCTTGCCTTCCGGCGTGATGCCATTTCTGGAAAGTCCGACGCTGTTCAGCCCTACGACGCGGGCCGGATTGCCATCTGCGATGACATAAGGGCAGACGTCCTGCACGATCTTGGACATACCGCCGACCATAGCACAGGCGCCGATCTTGACGAACTGGTGAAGGCCGCTCATGCCGCCGATGACGGCATGGTCTTCGACAGTGACATGGCCTGCCGCGCCCGAGAAGGAGGACATGACGATGTGGTCGCCGAAGTAGCAGTTATGTGCGACGTGGGTATAGGCCTGCAGCATATTGTAAGAGCCGATGCGTGTCTCGCAGTTCTCCCCGGTCGCTCTGTGAATGGTGACGTATTCACGGAGAAGATTGTGATCGCCGATGACGACGGTGCTGTATTCGTCTGCGAATTTCAGATCCTGCGGGTCTTCTCCAATGACCGCATGCGGATAAATGTGATTCTCTTTGCCCATGCGGACATTCTTCGCGATGACAGCGTGCGGTCCGATGATGGTGCCTTCGCCGATCTCGCAGTTTTCTCCGATATAGGCATAAGCACCGATGACGACATTCTTGTGAATGATCGCACTCGGATGAATCACGGCCGACGGATGGATATCCGGTGCCTCATTTTTCAAGACTTTGAGTTCCATTGTTCTTTCCCCTTTATGACAGCTTGCACTGATCTTTAGATCGCCCGAAGGCGAATTTAAGTTTTCATAATACATAATCCGTTCGCAAGCAGTCGAATTATACTTCCATCTCAAGCGAAATCCGGCGTTCTGTCGCCGTTTATTATTATTTTCTCTCTATTTCGCTGATTTTTAACCATTTTCGATTTTTGAAAAAGCTTCAAACGGCAGCCGGCATGATGCCGGAGGTCCCTTCTGCCTTTTTATTTCTTATCTTCCGGGCCTTCATTCGGATCGAGAAGATAGAAGAGGAAGTCCGCTTCTGCCTTGTGCACGCCCTCGACCGAGCATTCGCAGTGGACCTTGCCCATGCGGCCGATGATCTTCTTGATGACAGCCTTGGTGACCATCTGGTCGCCGGGGAGGACCGGAGAGCGGAAACGAACATGGTCCATACCGGTGAACAGCGGGATGAGGCCTCTGTTTTCTTCCGGATACTGGAGCGCTACGCCGCCGACCTGCGCCATGGCTTCACAGATGAGAGCGCCCGGCATGACGGGATGTCCCGGGAAATGTCCCTGGAAAAATGGTTCATTCATGGTGACGGATTTCACGCCGATCGCATAGTCCATCGGGACCAGCTCAGTGATCTTGTCGACCAGGAGCATCGGATAGCGATGCGGCAGGATTTCCATGATTTCTTCTACGTTGAGTTCCATAAGTGTTTCCTCCTTGAAAATGACGGGGTTCTTATCGATAATAGGACTATCGCTCGCAGGCAAAGGGTTTCCTCCAAGGATAGAAGAGGGGATTCATTATTATTTCTTCAAAGCCTGCAGCTTTTCGGACAGCTCGGCATTCAGCTTGTGGCTGCCGAGAACGGCGATGATGTGCGCCTCAAGCGGGCCTACGAGGGAAATGTCGCCCAGGATATCCAAGATCTTGTGACGGACCAGTTCATCCTGAAAGCGGAGCTTCGAGAGACATTTGTCTTCGGAGTAGACGACCGCATTTTCCAGCGTGCCGCCTTTGCCAAGCCCCATCTTTCTCATGGCTTCGAACTCCCATGTGAAGCCGATGGTGCGGGCAGGAGAGATCTCCTTGCGGTAGCTCTCTTCATCAAGGATCACATCCAGCGTCTGACAGCCGAGAAGCGGGTGCGGATTCATGGATGTGAAGGTCACACGAAGGCCATCATAGGGGAGCGCTGCGATGAATTTCTTATCGCCCTCATAGACAGCGACGCTGTGATCCAGCGTGAGGACCGGGATGGTCTCTTCCTGCTCTTCGATACCGCCTTCGAGCACCATGTCGACAAAGGTCTTGGACGAGCCGTCTCCGACCGGCGGCTCGGCAGAGTCCATCTCGATCAGGCAGTTGTCGATGTGGAGTGCAAAGAGTGCGGAGAGGACATGCTCGACGGTGAAGACCTTCGCCGCGCCGTCCTCGAGCGTAGTCGCGCGCATGGTATTGGTGATATTCTGGCTCTTCGCAGCGACTGTCGGTAAGCCTGGGAGATCGACTCTCCGGAAGAGGATGCCCGTCCCTGCTTTGGCCGGATGCATGGTCATGGTCACAGGCAGCCCGGAGTGCAGGCCATTGCCTTTGTAGGTGACGGATTTCTGGATGGTGTGCTGTTTTCTATTCACGATGAGTACCTTTCATGAGAAAGAAAGATCACGGCAGGAAGCGGCCGGGATGCCCCCGATGCAAAGCTCCGTCCCCGCGATGCCGTTATATATGTATTCATGATAACTAGTTAATTATATACTTTTTTCAAGAACTGTTCAAGATTTTTCGCATCTTCTTGAGAATTTCGGAAGCAGTGACTGGTGACTAGGGAAGCACTGATTAAATCGTTGTCAGATTTTACTCTTGAATTTTTATGTATAGCGAGGAATAACCTGACGCGAATAGCGAGCTATTTAAGGAAGGTTATGACGAAGCTATGTATAAAAATTCTTGTAAAATCTGACTCTGCGATTTAATCAGCGTTTCCCTAGGAATGAGTGGCTAGGGATTAGGGATTGGGGATTAGAAATCTCAAGTGACTTGTGACTAGGAGACTTCAGACTTCCGTATCGTCATTTCGAGCGCAAGCGAGAAATCTTTGTCATTCGCGGTCAAGCGAACAATGTTTGGAAAGTTCAAAACGGGAAACCTGCTAGCCGAGAGACCTTCGGGCATCGCCATTATTTAATACTCCGCGGCGCTTCCATATTTTTATGCGCCGCACCACCATTTCGCATTTCGCATTTCTAATTTCTCATTCAAGCGAGGCTTTCAAACGTAATCAAAGGGCGCCCCGCCCCACGAACTTCCCCTGAACCCTCCAGCCTGATTCCTCTTGCTGAAATCTCGTAAGGACTCTATACTAATAGAAGTAACTCATTCCTGATAAGGAGATCTCTATGAAAAATTTCCTCGCACAGGAGCATGAGAAGCTCTCACTCTGGTGGGCGACGATCTCCGCCAAAGAGATCACGCTCTACCTGCTGCTCACCCTTGCCCTTCTCCTCCCTGTTTATCTATACTATGCCGCGCTCGGCATCACGGGACTCACGGAGTGGTACCGCTGCCTTCGCAACTTTGCCGAATGCGGCCTGCTCTTCTTCCTGACCGAGCTCGTCACGAGGCGCAGCCTTCTGCATCCCTTCTGGCGGATCGGATACATCCCCTTCTTCTCATGGATCCTGATCTTCCCCTATGTGCTGACGCACGCGGTGAACGGCATGACGGACGCCTCCTTCAATCACCTCTCGCCCTACTTTCTGACCGCGATGGCGATCCTGCTCCTCCTCTTCTTCGTGATGAATGTGATCAGCCGCGTCTATGTCGGCAAACGGCTCGCGACGCTGATCTGTCTTGCGCTCGTCTGCTTCTTCACCTTCAATGCCTTCATCTTCCTCACGCATTACGAATTCATGGGGATCATGATGACATCGAAGGAAATGTTTTTCGCTCTGACGAATACCAGTCGCTGGTTCGAACGCATCGTGCTGTCGCATATCTCACTCATGCTGCTCCTCTTCTTCCTCACGCTGGCGCTCGCCTTCGCGGCGCTCTACGCAAAATGGATCTACCGCAGCGCCTACTGTCTCTCTCCGAAGTGGATCCCGAAGAACAGAAAGTCCTACTCCGTCATTCACCGTATGCTGCAATTTCTCGTTTTCTTCGGCTGTCTGTGGCTCTTCCTGCGCTGGGCGAGCGAATGCTTCCCCCTCCACGACTACGAAACCGCCAGGCAGTACAATGAATATATCGAGTACATAAAAAATACGACCCTGTGAGTATGGACAACCCCCAGATCCTGATCCCAGTCACCCCACCCGAAAGGACCTTCCCATGAACATCAAAGAAGAAACCCGCAAAATGAAACTCGCCTCTCCCATTCTGGCTGCAGCTTCTCTCGAAAAAAGGAATCACGCACTCGCCCTCATCCGTGAATCGCTCCTTGCAAGCAGGGAAGAGATCTTTGCCGCCAATCACAAAGACCTCGCGCTGGCAGAAGAAAGCGGCATCGCCCCTGCCGTCAAGAAACGCCTCAAATTCGATGAAGGAAAGCTCGCTGATGTGGAAGCAGAGCTCACCGGCCTCATCGCTCTGCCGGATCCGATCGATCGCGTGACGCTCGCCCGCGAGCTCGACGAAGGGCTCTCTCTCTACCGTGTGACCTGCCCCATCGGCGTCATCGGCGTCATCTTCGAAGCCCGCCCCGATGCGCTGGTACAGATCTCCTCCCTCTGCCTGAAGAGCGGCAACTGTGCCATCCTGAAGGGCGGTAAAGAAACGACCTACACCAACCGCGTCCTCTTCCGCCTGATCCAGAAGGCCGCCATCGCTGCCGGTCTACCGGAGAATGCGCTGCTCCAGGCCGAGCAGCACAATGAGATCGATGAGCTCCTCGAATGTCACGAATCCGTCGACCTCCTCATCCCGCGCGGCTCGAATGCATTCGTGCAGTACATTATGTCTCACACCGCGATCCCTGTCCTCGGCCATGCGGACGGCGTGTGCCATATCTACGTCGACAAGGACTATGAGGAAACGATCGCCATCCCCGCTATCGTGGATGCCAAGGTGCAGTATCCCGCCGCCTGCAACGCAGTCGAGACCATCCTTGTCCATCGGAGCATCGCGAAGGATCTCCTGCCGAAGCTCGCCCGCGCCCTCACCGATGCCGGCGTCACGATCCGCGGCACGAAAGAGGTGAATGACATCATCCCTGTCGATGTCATTCCTGAGAGCGAAAGCTTCCACAAGGAATACCTCTCTCTCACCCTTGCCATCAAGCTCGTCGGCGATCTGGACGAAGCGATCTCCCACATCAATACCTTCGGCAGCCATCACACCGACTGCATCATGACGAAAAATGAAGCGGCTGCCAAACGCTTCATGGCGCTCGTCGACTCCGCAGGCGTCTATCAGAATGCCTCCACCCGCTTCGCTGACGGCTTCCGCTACGGCTTCGGCGCAGAAGTCGGCATCTCCACCTCCAAGATCCACGCCAGAGGCCCTGTCGGCCTCGAAGGCCTCATCTCCTACAAGTACAAGCTCTTCGGCCACGGCCAGATCGTAGGCGACTACGCATCGGGGAAGAAGCAGTTCCACTTTAAGGATCTGAAGTAATGAGTGACTAGTAGCTAGGATTAGGGATTAGGTTCAACGAGGACGGTGCGGCGCTTCGCGCCATCCCCCACGCAAAAGACGGGCGGCAGAAACGAAATCGTTTCTGCCGCCCGTTTTACCATTGTATGACACCCGATGAGGTTCAGGGTTTAGAGGTCTCAAGTGACTAGTGACTCTCTCGTATCGTCATTTCGAGCGTAAGCGAGAAATCTTTGTCATTTGCGGTTAGGCGGTCGATATCAGGGAATCCCAAACGAGAAACCTGCTTATCCGCAGACCTTCGGGCATCGCCATTATTTATACTCTGCGGCGCTTCTATATTCTGATGCGCCGCACCGCCATTTCGCATTTCTCATTTCTAATTTCTCATTCAAGCAAAGCTTTCATCCCCAGTCAAGGGGGCAGCACGCCCCACAGGCTAGCCCTGACCCCATCAACCTTTTTACTTCACATCCACGACGCCGAATTTTCCATCCTGCATCTTCATCAGGATCAGATCGACGACCGGATCGCGCTTTTCGTCGAAGCTGAATGTGCCGCAGACACCCTTGAAGTCCTTCATCTGTGCCAGTGCATCGCGGATCTTCTTGTGATCGGTGGTCGTACCCGCACGCTGCATCGCATCCATCGCCATGTAGACGCCGTCATACGCACTGGCAGCGAACTGATCAGGCGCACGGCCATAAGCCTTCGTGTAGTTTTCCACAAATTTCTGCACCTTTTCATCCTTGCGATCCGCCGACCACATGGATGACACATAGACATTGTCCGCGGCTGCGCCTGCCATCTTGCCCAGCTCCGGCGAAACGAAGCCATTGTCCCCTAAGACCGGCTGATCCATCCCCATCTCTCTCATCTTCTTCAGGATGCGGGAGCCTTCCTGATAGTAGCTGCATACGACGATGACATCCGGAGCCTTGTGCTGGATATTCGTCAGCTGCGCGGAGTACTCGCTGTCCTTGCTGCCGAAGGTCTCGACATCGATGACCTGCACGCCCTCCTCTTCCATCGTCTTCTGGAAATATTTCTGCGCGGTCACATGCTGCTCATTGTCATGGGCATAGAGGATCGCTGCGGTCTTGTAGCCTAAGAGCTTGTGCGTCTTCTTCACCGTCTGCGGGATATTCTTCGACTCCGGCACGGAATTTCTGAAAATGCAGTCTCCGATATCCGTGATGTTTTCCGCCGTGACAGAGATCTCCAGCGACGGCACCTTTGCATTCTGGATGATGGGGCCTGCCGCCTTCGCCTCATTGGATGTCATCGGCCCGATGATCATCGATACCTTCTCCTGGATCAGCTTCTTCGTCGCATTCATCGAGTCCGCCGGAACAGCCTTCGTATCCTCCACCAAGAGATCGATCGGGAAATCGCCCTTCTTATTGATCTCTTCAACAGCGAGGCGCACGCCCTCCTCTTCCGACTTGCCATACGCGGCCGCGCCGCCCGTCAGCGCTGCCGTGAAGCCGATCTTCGCCGCATTCTTCGCGCCGGAAGACACCGCGCCGCCTGTCTTGCCCCCGCAGCCGGAGAGTCCTGCCATCATGATGGCAGCCATGGAACAAATACCGATCGTCTTCATTACTTTTCTCATATGCATCATTTGTGTTTCCTCCTAGTTTACATGGATCATAAAAACCGCCCCTGAAAGAGGCTTTCCTCTCCCAGGGGCGGTTTTCCGCGGTGCCACCCTGATTTATCACTCACCATGAAAGAAAAAGCGCCTCCGTCCGATCCCTCGGACAGAGGCGCGTCTGCGCTGTACCACTCTGTGCTTATCTCTCTTCCACTTCGTATAATATAAAAACCCCTGTCTCTTCCGAGACAGGGGCGAGGTTTCGCGGTACCACCCTGCATTATACTTTCATGGTTCATCCGTAACGGGGACTTCCGCCTTCTCTACGGCATCACTGCTTCGATCCGGAGCTCTTGGGAGAGTTCGTCATATGCTTCCTGCCGATTTTCACCAACCATCGGCTCTCTGAAAAGAACATCATATCACTTGATCCCAGTCATCGCATGGGGTATTGAGTTGCACTAATCATACACGGCAAAGCGCCGTCTGTCAAACGATTTTTCTTTGTATGCTGTTTTGGAATAGATATGGGCGGTTGGTATGAATCGAGGTGATGGGAAACAGGTTCAGGGTTCGGGGTTCAGGGTTCGGGGTTCAGGGTTCAGGGTTCGGGGTGAGCCCCTAGGGCGTGGTGCCCCATGATGGGAGATGAAAGCCTCTCTTGAATGAAAAATTAGAAATGAGAAATGCTGGTGCCATAAGCTGGCATGCCAGTCACCAGTCACTTGAGACTCCTAATCCCTAACCACTAATCCCTAGCTACCAGTCATTAGTGACTTGCATGCCACTTTCGAGCATCGCCTCATATGTATTCGCGGCGAAGCCGCCGCCTTCAATTCTCATTCCTCAATTCTCATTCCTACACGCTCCGCATCAGGAAGAGAGTAAGCGCAGTGAGCGCAAAGTACGGGCCATAGGCGAAGGCGCTCTTGCGCTTCTTGAGCCGGAGGAGCATCAGGAGAAGGGCAGCGAGCCCGCCAAGAACGATACCAGCCATCGTGACGAAGAGAAGAGCATCTCTCCCCAGCCAGAGACCAAGCGATGCGATGAGCTTCACATCGCCCCCGCCCAAAGCCCCGCGCGAGAGGATGGCAAGCACGAGGAAGACCGCGCCGCCAATAGCGGCCGCAAGGAGATGATCGCTCAGACGGGGAAGCTGGATGAGCGAGAGGAGAAGCCCGCCCGCCGCGAAGGGAAGCATCATGGCATCAAAGAGGCAGTACTGCTCGAAGTCAGTCGCCGTCATGAGCAGAAGGAACGCGGCGGCAAAGAGCAGGAAGAAAAGCTCGACAGGACTGGATGCGATGCAGACCGCGCGCGCGCCGCAGAGAAGAAAGGCGAGCGGGAGAAGAAAACGCCGCAAGCGTCCCCGCTCTTTGACCGCCAAAGGAAAGGTCAGGATGTCCCGGTGCGACGCATAGAGACGGTCAATCCATGCATTTCCAAAACGATGCAGCAGAAATGTCAGCAGCAGCACAGCCGCGCCGCCGATCAAGTAAAAGAAGTCCATATGTCTACCTTGCATTCTTTCGCTGGATATCTTACAATACAGATAGAAACGGTGCCATCCGATAAACGGTTATGGCCCCATATGATTATCAAGTGTAGAAAAACCGCTTAACTTTCCAGGGCTAAGGCGGTTTTTCTATTGGCTATTTCAGCAATGCGGCAATGCACACCGTCATCAGAAAAACAACTGTAAAAAAATCGTATTTCGTCATCTGACCCACCCCTTTCGGGGTCTTTATTTAACCGCCTATCGTTTACGATGGCACCGCCTGTATCATACCATAAAATGATGTCCGTTCATAGCTGTGCAGAATAGAATCTATTCATAGAATCGCCCTTGCTTTCTTTCACGGGATGTCTTACAATACAAATAGAAACGGTGCCATCCGATAAACGGTTATGACCCCATAGAATTTTGGTAGAAAATCCGCCTCATCTTGTCAGGAGCAAGGCGGTTTTTCTATTGGTCACTTTGTCAGTGCTATAACACACATACTCGCAAAAAAGACGATCGTAAAAAAATCGTATTTCGTCATCTGACCCACCCCTTTCGGGGTCTTAATTTTAACCGCCTATCGTTTACGATGGCACCGCTTGTATCATATCATAAAATGATATCCGTTCATAGCCGCGCGGCCATGAACTTCTCCATTTCCCTTCACGCAAAAAGCCTCGCCCTTACGGGTCGAGGCTTTTTCTATGAGTGAATTACAGTCCGAAACGAGCGAAAATCTCATCGACATGGACGAGCATTGGCTTGTAGTCGAAGCAAGCTTTGATCTCTTCTTCATTCAGATACTTTCTGACATCTTCATCCTTGCAAAGATTTTCGTAGAAATCTTCGCCCTGAAGCCAGCGTTTCATCGCATTTCTCTGTACCCAGCGATATGCGGTGTCGCGGTAAGCGCCTTTCGCTACGAGAGCGAGGAGGACGCGCGGGCTGTAGATGAGGCCGCCGGTGAGGTTCAGATCGGCGAGCATCTTGTCCGGATAGACGAGGAGCTTGTCGATGAGGTCGGTGGTCTGTGCGAGGATGTAGTCCAGAGCGATGGTCGCATCTGGGAACATGACGCGTTCGACGGAGGAGTGGGAAATATCTCTTTCGTGCCAGAGCGGGATGTCTTCGAAAGCAGGGAGGCTGTAGCCCTGAATGAGACGGGCCATGCCGCAGATCCTTTCGGACTTGACCGGATTTCTCTTATGCGGCATCGCAGAGGAGCCCTTCTGCTTCGGGCTGAAATATTCCTCCGCTTCTCTCACTTCGGTCCTCTGCAGGTGGCGGACTTCCAGAGCCATCTGTGCAAGGGTGCCGGCGATGACGCCTAAGGTCGTGATGTATTCGGCGTGGTGGTCACGCTGTACGACCTGAGTCGCTACGACCTCTTTGGCAAGGCCCATCTTCTTGCAGACGTATTCTTCGACGTATGGATCAATGTCTGCATAGGTGCCTACCGCACCGGACAGCTTGCCGACAGCCATTTCTTCTGCGGCTCTCTTCATGCGGTCAATGTTTCTGAGCGTCTCGGAGTACCAAAGGAGCAGCTTCAGACCGAAGGTGGTCGGTTCTGCATGGACGCCGTGGGTGCGTCCGATGGTCGGGGTGTACTTGAATTCGACAGCTCTTCTCTTCAAGACTTCTGCCAGCTTTTCCAGATCTTCCAGAAGGACAGCGGAAGCCTGTTTGATCTGTACATTGAGGCCGGTATCCTTCACGTCGGTGGAGGTAAGGCCCATGTGGATGTACTTGGCATCATCGCCTACATATTCCCCGACATTCGTGAGGAAAGCGATGATGTCGTGATTGATCTCACGATCGATCTCGTGGATGCGGTCGACATCAAAGTCTGCCTTCGCTTTGATCACTTCGACAGCTTCCTTCGGAATGCGGCCCAGCTCTGCATTTGCTTCGCAGGCTGCGATCTCTACATCAAGCATTGTCTGCCATTCATTTCTTTCATTCCAGATCTTTTCCATGACTGGACGTGTGTACCTCGGTATCATCAGAGTTCTCCCTTCGGTTGACCAATGCGGGCCGCGATCTCGCGCCCGACGACTACACCGGCGGCGGAAGCCTGTACCAGGCCCCTGGTGATGCCGGCTCCATCACCAATAGCGAAGAAATTGGGAATCTTCGTTTCCAGCTGGGAAGACAGTGCGATGCGGGAGGAGTAGAACTTCACCTCCACGCCATAGAGAAGGGTGTGGCGCGAGTTCGCTCCCGGGCATGCTTCATCCAGCGCTTCAAACATCTCCATAATATCCTTTAAGAAGCGATATGGCAAGACCAAAGATAGATCTCCCGGCGTTGCCGAGGGCATGGTGGGATTGATCAGCCCTCTTCGTATGCGCTCTGCCGTCGAACGACGGCCGTCGCGCAGGTCGCCGAGACGCTGCACGATGGGCCCGCCGCCCAGCATGTTTGCCAGTGTCGCGATGTATTTCCCGTACTCGATCGGCTCATGGAAGGGCTCGGTGAACTGCTTCGATACCAGAATGGCGAAATTGGTATTCTCACTTTTTTTGTGTGCATACGAATGCCCATTCACCGTCATGAGTCCGTTGTTGTTCTCCGTCACGACGAAGCCATACGGATTCATGCAGAACGTGCGTACACGGTCATCGAAAGATCTGGAGAAATACACCAGCTTCGACTCATAGCAGATGTTCGTGATCGGCTCGAAGACTTCGGCAGGCGACTCCACGCGGACGCCGATGTCGACCGCATTCGACTCGGTCGGAAGACCGATCCGCTTCGCTTCTCCGGTGAACCACTCCGCACCGTCACGCCCCGGTGCGGCCACGAGGTACTTTGAGCGATACGTCTCGCCGCCCGCAATGACGCCCTGCATCACGCCATCGCTCACAAGGATCGTATCCACCGGACACTTTGACTTCACCGTCACATTGGCCGGCAAGCTGTCACGCATACGGGAGAGGATCTCTCCATTCACATCCGTCCCCAGATGGCGGATGCGCGCTGGGATGAAGGACAAGTCGGCGGCTGCCGCCCGCCGCTTCAATTCGTGCAGCTCCTCCTTGTACTCATCCCCGTAGACCTTGCGGTCGGCCCCACCGTAGCGGCAGTACACGCCGTCCACATAGGAGATCAGACGGGCGAGCTCCCCTTTATTCATATAATCATCCAGGTTTCCGCCATAGTCCGTCGTAAGCGTCAGCTTCCCGTCAGAGAAGGCCCCCGCGCCGCCCCAGCCGGATACGATATTCGCATAGCGGTCGGTCGCCTTCGCCTGCCTGTTTTTATTGAGCGCGATACGCTCACGAATATCCAGTCCCTTCTCCAAGATCAGGATGGACATCCCGGTATCGGCCAGCTCGAGCGCCGTGAATATCCCCGCCGGACCGGCACCGATGATAATGAGATCGAAATCATTTGGCATAAGAAACCCCCGTTTCTCGCACTGCATCCATGGATGCTTGCGTTCATGGCATAGTGACAAGTGCTACAGCCTATGAATACGGCTCCAGTCACCCACTCACCCATCTGCCAGTCACTCTCATGCAGGCATAAAAAAAGCCCCGCATGGGGGCCAGATACATGTTACGTATCCCTTGTCCTATTTTACGCAAAAGAAGAGTGCGTGTCAAATACGGCGAGACCGGAAGGAAGCAGGAACGGCCGAAGGCTATGAGGCGGTCAGAGATGCCGCCCGTCCCTTTTGACCACTGGTCATTGCGAACCCTTTCGCTTTCCTGTATACTATACGTAATATATAAAATAAATTAAAAAAATGTTGGTTTGAGCACAAAATCAGTATTTCCTTACAGGAGGATTCATGGCACTCACAAAGAAAGCGGAACGGACAAAAACAAAGCTTCTGGATTCTGCCCAGCGCCTGATCAGCGCACATGGCTTCGACAATGTATCAGTGGAAGACATCACGAAGGACTCCGGCGTGGCCAAAGGCACCTTCTATCACTACTTCGAATGCAAGGAAGATGTTGTCCGCGAGCTCTCCCGCAAAACAGCCATGGCGACCATCGAGCGCGCCATCGCCCATGAAGGCGATGTGATCGAGCGCTGCTGCTTCTATTTTAGCGAGATCTACAAGGACTGCATGTGGAGCGGCGTCCGTATCGTCCGTCAATGGCTCCGTGACAGCGTGGAAAACAAGCATGCACACCCCGAGCAGAATACAGAAGCCCTCTACGACCTCTATCTCGCTCTCGAGAAGATCCTCTCCACCCATCAGGGCGAAGGCAAAGGGGAGCTGCGCAGCGATGTCCCCAAGACCATCCTCTGCCGCATCCTGGTCAGCCACTTCATCGGCGTCATCACCGTCTGGTGCATGCTGAATGCCTCCTTCGACCTGGCCAAGGACTCCGAAAACTACCTCAAGATCGACATCGAAAATCTCCTCGGGCCGTACGTGGAGAAGTAAGGGAGGAAACCAGCACCCGGGCGATCAATATCAGAAGGATCCCTCTGCCCAAGAGAGCCCCGGCCCCCCGAGGAAAATGACCGTCAGTTTTATCACAAATGCTATAGCGCCGCGAGGCTTTGCGATGTATGATACAGATGTATCTATGCAAAGCTCACGGCGTTTTCCTATGGTCTTGCACCATGCCATCATTTTTTATTTTACTAGGAGGTCTCTCATCATGACACCATATACAGAAGGTTTTTCTGCTGAGCCCATTCCGGACGCCATTTTTGAGATCATGAAAGGCAAGTCATTCAAGACAGACTGCACCATCCCCAGAGAAGAGCTCTCCTACCTCCGCATCCGCTATGTGGACCTCCAAGGAAAAACGCAGGACGGCGAAATGGTGGTCAACCGCCGCATCGCAGAAACCGTCCTTTCCATCTTCCAAGAGCTCTACGCCGCCAAATATCCCATCGAGAAGATCCGCCTCGTGGACCACTACGATGCCGATGATGAACGCTCGATGACAGACAACAACAGCTCCTCCTTCAATTTCCGTTTCATCTCCCACACGACGAAAGTCTCCAAACATGGCATGGGCGCGGCGATCGACATCAATCCTCTCTACAACCCCTATGTCAAAATGGTGGACGGCAAGCTCACCATCGAACCCGCCGCCGGAGCCCCCTATATAGACCGCAGCCGTGACTTCCCCATGAAGATCGATGAAAAGGACCTCGCCTGCATCATCTTTGCCAAGTACGGCTTCGAATGGGGCGGCAGCTGGGAAGACCGCAAAGACTACCAGCACTTTGAGATCCCCGACGACGTGATCAAAAACTGGTGACTAGTGACTAGTGGCTAGTGACTGGTGACTTGAATACCACTTTCGGGCATCGCCCCGTTTCGTCATCCTGAGCGGCGAGAAACGTCGTATGTGAGATAACAAATGCCAGAACAGCTGCGACCTGAGCCATCGATCTCGGCGAAGCCGCCACCTTCATTCCTCATTCCTCATTTCCCTTGAACCCTGAACCCCCTCGGAGCATTCTATGTCTAAGAAAAACATTCCCGTCAAACCAAACGAAACATACACCCTCACCATCCGCGACCTTGGCATCCACGGCGAAGGCATCGGAGCTGTCGATGACTTCACCGTCTTCGTCCCCGGTGCTCTCCCCGGCGAGACCATACAGGCCATGATCGTGACCGCGAAGAAATCCTACGCCACAGGGCGCCTCATCTCCATCGAGGCCCCCTCCGCGCATCGCACCACGCCCGCCTGCCCAGTCTGCCACGCCTGCGGCGGCTGTCAGATCTCCCACCTCACCTATGAAGGCCAGCTTGCCGTGAAAGAGCGGCGCGTGAAAGACGTGATGGTGCGCATCGGCGGCTGCGAAGAGAGCCTTGTCCGCCCCATCGCCGGCGCCTCCCGCCCATGGAACTACCGCAATAAAATGGCCGTCCCCATCAGTCAGGTGACGAGCGGCCCCGTCCTGGGCTACTACCGGCAGGGTAGCCATCAGGTCATCCCGATCGTGAGCTGCGCCATTCAGGAAGAAGAGAACAACCGTCTGCTGCGCTTTGTACAAGGCTTCATGACACGCCATCAGCTCACCGGCTACAACGAAAAAACAGGCCGCGGCAGCGTCCGACACATCATGGGACGCATCGGCGATCACGGCGAAGTCATGGCCGTCATCGTGACTGCTTCGGAAAAGCTCCCGCTCGCCGACCTCTGGATCTCCGAAATGAGAAAACTCCTCCCCGAAGTCGTCTCCATCTATCACAATGTCCAAAGCCGCAAAGGCAATGCCATCCTCGGAAAAGAGATCCATCACCTCTGGGGCAAGAAAACACTGACCTCTTCCCTTTGCGGCCTCGCCTTCGAAGTCTCCCCCTTCTCCTTCTTTCAGGTACACAAACCGCAGGCCGAGCTCCTCTATGAAAAAGCCCTCGCCTATGCCGACCTCCACGGCGGAGAGACCGTGATCGACGCCTACTGCGGGACAGGTACCATCTCCCTCTGCCTCGCCCAAAAAGCCGGTCGCGTCATCGGCATCGAGATCGTGAAAGAAGCCATCGAAGACGCGAAGAAAAACGCCGCCTTCAACCACATAGAAAACGCCGAATTCTACGCCGCGGATGCCGGAGAATTCATGCCAAAGCTCTACCAAGAAGGCCTTCGCCCCGACGTCATCGTCATGGACCCCGTCCGCGCCGGCTGCAGCGAGACCGTCCTATCCGCCGCGGCCGGCATGCAGCCCTCACGCATAGTCTACGTCTCCTGCAACGTGGCCACCTTCGCCCGCGATGCGAAGATCCTCGCCGGACTTGGCTACACCGTGAAGGAAGTCACCCCTGTCGACATGTTCCCGCAGACCATGCACGTCGAGACCGTGGCCCTGCTGACAAGAAAAGAAAAATAAGTACCGAAAGTCGGTGTATGTCCGGATAAGAATGCTAACGAAGGTGCGTAAAATACGGAACTGCGATATTGGAAAATATCCGAAAACTGATTTTTCCCCAAGAAGGCATTGTCGAATAAGAGGCGGATGGTATGGCGGCAAAAAAGAAAAACATAATTAGCAAGGCTAGCCCTCACACAATAAAAAAATTTGAGCTAATAGAAGAGTACATCAAATCGTGGGCACAGAAGTTGCTGCTGACTGAGTCTTGCAATGGGCTGATCTTTATAGACTGTATGTGCAACAGTGGTGTATACACCGACGATGCTGGGCAATTGGTGAAAGGTACAGCAGTACGCGTCTCAGAAGCACTTAGGGAAGCATCAAGAAGCTATACGGAAAAAAATATATACATTTACTTGAATGACAAGGATAAAGCGCGCGTAGATGAGCTAAAAAAGCATCTTCCACAGAATGAGCGCAATTTTAAGATTGTCACCTCTTGTGATGATGCGCACGAGCTACTCCGAACTATCGGACCACAGTTATATGGAACTGGGCACCTGCATTATTTCCTGCTCTACGATCCGTATGATGCGACTATTGACTGGAAAGCACTTCTACCGTTTTTCCGTAACTGGGGTGAAGTTATGATTAATCACATGGTTTCAGATCCGGTGCGGGCGATCACAAGCGCCAAGAAGAAACAGACAAAGGCAAAGTACGAGAACACTTATCTGGAAGACTTTGAGGAACTGGTGCCTTACGGAAGTGACAAGAAGGCCTATGAGGCCAGAGTGGAAGAAATCATAAATTCACTGAAAGGAGCTCGCAGGTACTACGTATCGGCATTTCCGTTCTATAACACGCAGAACTCGCTCGTCTACAATTTGATTCATTGCACGAGCAACAAGGAGGGATTTAAGCTCTACAAGAAGAGTGCTTGGAAGGTATTTGGCGCACAGTCCTCTACCAAGCACTCGGTTGAGAGCAGGCAGTTGTCATTTAACCTTTTCGGTGAGATTGCTGAAGAGGAAGATGAAAGCTGCTTGCATGTTATCGATATAGCGAAATACCTGCAGTGCAGCTTTAGAGGCCGAAAGCAGGTGCCGCTGGATGAGATGTGGGAACTTCTGGATAACCACCCGATTTTCCCGTCAGAGGGATTTCGTAATGAGGTAAAGAGCGATCTTACCGATTTCTTTGACGCGAAGATTGAGCAGATTGTGAATCCTGATACAGGAAAGAAGGAAACGGTGATCTCTTTCTCTTCTTGAGATTGAGTTTCAAATAGATGAGGTGATTGGAATTTATGGCAACGTCGCAGAAATTTGGTGGCAATTGGACTGAGGAGAAGTTGAATATCTTCACCAGCTACCTGGACGCATACCTGATTGCACTGCAAAATCAGAAGTTTAAGAAGATTTATATAGATGCCTTTGCTGGAACCGGTGAGATCGAGACCAGTGACGGCGGGCAGTTTCTTGTGGGCTCCGCTAAGCGTGCACTAGCGTCTGAAAAGAAGTTCGATCATTACTATTTCATAGAAGCGGACTCTCAGAAGGCAGAAGAACTTCAGAATATGATAAACTCCGAGTTTCCACAGATGAGAAGAATTGTTACGATTTACTGCGGCGATGCGAATGATAAGCTCGCGGAGATTATTAGCAACGTAGACTGGAGATATAACAGAGGATTGCTGTTCTTAGATCCATATGCGACGCAGGTAAATTGGGCTACGCTTGAAAATGTAGCACAGACGAAATCGATAGACGTATGGTACCTGTTTCCGTTCTCTGCACTTGAACGTATGCTGCCGAAAAACGGAAAGTACGATAAATGGGAGGATTGTATAGATCGATTGCTTGGAGATTCCGGATGGAGGAAGGAATTCTATAAGAAAGATCCCCAGATGACGCTTTTTGATTTGTTCCCGGAGCCCGGACAGAGCGATGGCGAACGGATGGTTAAGGACGCAAATCCAGATCACATAAAGGAGTATATCCTCTCTCGGCTTGGGACAATCTTTCCATGTGTGTCAAAGCATGCGCGGATTTTCAGGAACAGCAGGAACTCGCCGATGTTCCTATTCTGCTTTGCCATTGCTAGTGAGAATCCGAAAGCGCAGGGACTTGCACTGCGGATGGCAGACTACATATTAAAGAACAAGTAGGCAGAGGATGAAAGCACCTTGAAGACGATAAAACGAAAATCCATGCTTTATCAAACACGGGTAGAGTATGGTGACTACACAATGAATCATGTGCAGGGGTGTGCACATGGGTGCAAATATCCATGTTATGCATTTCTGATGAAGAAGCGATTCGGGCAAATTAAGGATTACAAGAGCTGGCTTGAGCCAGTGCTTGTATCAAACACGCTTGAATTGCTGGATAAAGAGATACCGAGGCTCAGAGATAAGATTCAGTCTGTCCAGCTTTGCTTTACCACAGATCCGTTCATGGAAGGATATCCAGAGGTGTCTCAGATGAGCATTGCGGCTATCCGAAAATTGAACGAGGCCGGTATCAAATGCACTACATTGACGAAGGGATTGCTTCCCATAGAATTGGCGGAACTTTCTCCGGAAAATGAATACGGGATTACACTGATTACTCTAGATGAAGCCTATCGGAAACAGATGGAACCTGGGGCAGCTCCTTGTTCAGACAGACTGGCAGCATTGAAGGTACTTCATGAGGCTGGTTGTAAAACATGGGTAAGCATAGAACCGTATCCGACACCGAATATGATTGAGCAGGATCTGCATGAACTGCTTGAGGCAGTATCTTTTACAGATCGGATCATTTTCGGAAGAACGAACTATAGTAAGGTGGCAAACTCCTACAAAGAGCATAAGTATTTTTATAATAAGTGTGCGGCAGAAGTGGTTTCATTCTGCCAGGAACATGGCATTGATTGTTATATTAAGGAAAAAACAATAACGGAAGAATGAGGTGGCGTTTTGGCTTTATTACAAGACCTGATCCAGCAGATTGACGATCCTGCGCTTAAGGAGAGAATCCTGCAGGAGACAAATAAATTACTGAAGCAGAAGAAGTTCGGATTGGTATTTGAAGAGCATCTGCCAGAGTGCGCGCCGCTCTATGACGTCCCGATTCGTGCTGGCTCCAAGGTCGCTCTGAAGACAGGGTATGTCAGTGATATTTATACAGTTATGAAGATTGACGGTGAAGACGTTCTTTGCGACCGGCGTGAGACTCATGAACAAAAGACCTTCAGGCTGGATGAGATTGTTGCGGTAGCAGAATTCGGTGAACCGATTTATCCTACCCTAAAACTAATTGACACTGTGGAGAATGCTCCGGACAGCGGCCTTTGGCATACCCTGATTGAAGCGGATAATTACCATGCGCTGCAGCTTCTGGAATATCTCTATGCAGAGAAGGTGGATTGCATATATATTGATCCGCCTTATAACACCGGTGCAAAAGACTGGAAGTACAACAACGATTACGTGGATAGTTCTGATGCTTATCGGCATAGCAAGTGGCTCTCCATGATGGAGAAGCGCTTGAAGATCGCAAAGAAGCTCCTTAATCCGAAGGACTCCGTTCTGATCGTAACCATAGATGAAAAAGAATATCTGCATCTCGGTTGCTTGTTGGAAGAAGTATTTTCTGAAGCAAACATACAGATGGTAAGCAGTGTTATCAATCCTAAAGGAGCTGCAAGGCATCAGCAATTTGGTAGAACGGATGAGTATTTGTTTTTTGTTCAATTTGGAGAATCCAGTCCGGCACCGTTGCCGTTATCTAACGAGTGGAAGATATCTGAAGATAAAAGAGCTTCCCGTTTGAGGTGGAAGGAGCTATTGCGTTCGGGTTCACATACAGCAAGAGCAGATAGCCCAAATCAGTTTTATCCTGTTTTTATTTGTAATACAGATGAAGGGCCGATATTTCATTCTGTGGGAGAATCGTATTATGGCTCAAATAAGTCAGAAATAATCGCGCCGGAAGGTTGCGTTGCGGTCTGGCCTATACGTGCAGATGGCACAGAAGGTAACTGGCAGATAAGCACCGAAAACCTGAGGGCTTTTATAGAGATTGGATATGTAAAATTAGGGAATTGGAGAGGTGAAAATACTGCCATCACATACTTGGCAAAAGGAGAAAGAGAAAAAATATCCAAAGGTGCATTTACGATTATAGGTCATAGACAAGACGGTTCTATTATTACGGACGATGATGCCTATATACCTAAGTTCATACCGGGAACACAATGGCGCATAAAATCACATAATGCTGAGCAAGGTGGTACAAACCTGCTTAAGGAATTCTTCGGCTCAAGCAGGTTTACTTTTCCGAAATCATTGTATGCTGTTCACGATGCGATTAGATTTTTCGTTGCTAATAAGCCAAATGCGCTTGTTATTGATTTCTTTGCAGGATCAGGCACAACGCTTCATGCGATAAATCTTCTTAATGCTGAGGATGGAGGTAATCGGAGATGTATTTGTGTGACGAACAACGAATTGAGGAAAGAGGAAAGTGACAATTTAACTGAGAAAGGGTTCAAACCGGGAGAACCAGAATGGGAAAAACTCGGAATTGCAAAATATGTTACATGGCCAAGGATAAAGTGTAGTATCAAAGGTCAAGATGTTAATGGAAATCCTTTAGAAGGCGATTACACAACATATAAGACAAGCACGGAAGAAAAAGATAGAAATATTGTTCAGATAGGATTTGTGAGTGAAATTTCCTCTTTGAAAATAGGCGAAAAGAAAAAACTTGTTTCAATTTTATCTAATAAGAAATTACCTCAGACACTCTTGTCTCGAGAGTCGAAATACATAGTATCAGATAAGGCTAAGCATACTGCGTCAATTTTAATAGATGATACAGCCAGTGAGGAATGGTTGGAAGCTTTGGAAGGAATGGATCATATAACAGATTTTTATATTGTTACATCCAACAACAAGCTTTTTAAGAGCCTCAAGGATAGCATTAAAGAAATGTTTGAACCGATATCAACTCAAGTGCCTGTTGTTATGCCAATGAAAGACGGCTTCAAGACAAACGCGGCCTTCTTTAAACTGAGCTTCCTCGACAAAACCTCCGTTGCTCTCGGCAGGCAGTTCCGTGAACTGCTTCCGGTGCTCTGGATGAAGAGCGGAGCCATCGGAAGATGTCCGGTGCTCGAAAACGATGAGCTTCCTGAGATGCTCATTCTTCCAAAGAACAAGATGGCAATTCTGATAGACGAAATATATTATTCCGAGTTCGATGCAGAGTTAAGTCAGCATCCGGAAATCCAGACAGTTTTCATAGTAACTGATTCAGAAACGGCATACCGGTCGATGATCCGTACTTACGATGGCAAAGACTGCTATCAGCTTTATAGAGACTATCTGGATAATTTCAGAATCACCACAGGGAGATAACCATGAGAGTAGAATTATTCCCTTTTCAGAAAAGAGCGCTTGCTGATATCCGTATGAAGACTGCGGAAGCAATGGGCAGCTATCACAGAACACATGCGCCGCAGGTGGTTTCTTTTACTGCACCGACAGGAGCTGGAAAGACGATCATCATGTCTGCGATGATTGAGTCTATTCTTTTCGGCGATGAACAGTATATGGAGCAGCCGGATGCAATCATCGTTTGGCTTTCAGACTCCCCACAGCTTAACGAGCAGTCAAAACAAAAGATCGACTCAAAAGCTGATAAGATCAAGCTGTCGCAGTGCGTTACAGTTTCTGAGGAATCCTTTGATAAAGAGGTATTTGAAGACGGGCATGTTTATTTCCTGAATACGCAGAAGATGTCGGTTACCTCCAAACTCACGAAAAATGGCGATGGCAGGACTTATACGATCTGGCAAACGCTTGCGAATACTGTCCGGGAAAAGAGCGACCGGTTGTACTTTATCATCGATGAAGCGCACCGTGGCATGCAGGGACGTGAGGCAAGCAAAGCCACCACGATCATGCAGAAGTTCATCAAGGGCAGTGATTCGGATGGCATTCCGCCCATGCCGGTTGTCATCGGTATGTCCGCTACCACGCAGAGATTCAATGCGCTGGTCGAAGGCACATCCTCTACAATTCACAAATCTATCGTGACGACGGATGAGGTGCGAGCTTCCGGTCTATTAAAAGACAGGATCGTTATTACCTATCCGGAAGAAGGCACGGTCAATAATGATATGGCCATTTTGCAAGCTGCTGCGGATGACTGGAAGGAAAAGTGGGAGCACTGGACGCAGTATTGCTTTGAGCAGCACTACGCCTATGTAAATCCGATCTTGATCATTCAGGTTTTGAACGGAACCGGTGATGCTCTGACGGATACCAATCTGGACGACTGTATTGCAAAGATCGAGGAACGTACCGGCTTTAAGCTGGAAAGTGGACAGGTGGTTCATACTTTCGGTGGCACGACGAACACATTGACCGTCAATGGGCTCGACGTGCGTTATGAAGAGCCTTCTAATATCGCCGAGGACAGAAATATCCGCGTGGTATTCTTCAAAGAGAATCTTTCCACCGGATGGGATTGCCCGCGAGCAGAGACCATGATGTCCTTTAAGCATGCTAATGATGTCACCTACATAGCGTAGCTTCTCGGTCGAATGGTAAGAACACCGATGCAGATGCATATTCAGGTGGACGACGTTTTGAACGACGTGCATCTCTATTTGCCGTACTTCAATGAGGATACCGTCAAGGACGTTGTGGAAGCCTTGCAGAGCACGGAAGGCGGAGATATTCCGACCGATATTTATGGCGAGCCCCTGTCTGGAAAGAAATTTGAAACGCTGACTGTCAGGCCGAAGAAGAAAAAGGAAGAGCAGCAGATACCGGGACAGATGACTTTATTTGATGTGTTCTCTGGGCAGAACACAGGCGAACAGCAGTCTGCGGAAGCAACTTCGGAGCCAACTGGCAACACGACTCCGATAGCACAGCCTCAATCTACTGGTGGAGAAGCACAGCAAGCAGAAACGCCAGAACGGAGCCAGACACAGCCGCGCACAGATACAACACCTCCTGCCCAGTCTACACCGGTTACTCCACAATCCTCTGGTATGGCAACACCGTCCGAGAATAATACTGCGGGAAGTCAGCAGGCGGTTCAGACGGAAACTTCTGAAGAGGAAGATCTGTTTGACCGTGAAGAGGTTATGAAGTTTATAAATGATGCAGGTTTGCTTTCCTATGATGTCAGAGCGCTTAGGATCAATGACTACCTAAAATCTCTGTATAAGATGGCACATCTTCTTACGATGTCCAAATTGCACCGTGAGGCGATCCGGGAAGTTCAGGATGAGATTGTTGAGATGATCCACAGCTATGTGGAAGGCCTCAAGGCAGATGGGAAATATGATGACCTTGTTCAGCAGGTCAAGCAGTTCAAATTGGCAACCCAGATTTTTGATGCGTTCGGCGAGACTGTGGACAACTATTCTGTTCATGATTTGTTTACGACGACCGATATAGATATTGAACGTCAGTTCCAGATTGCCGATGTGAAGTTGGGACGTGAAGGCATTGGTGTGGTATATGGCAATAAGTATGGCGACCTCAGTGACCTCACGGCTTTTAAGATAGACGTCATTCTTTTTGTTGCTGACGAGAACTGCATGAACAGACTTCATACCTATGCGGAAGACCGGTTCCACGGACTGAATGATGATTATCGCAGATATATTGCCACTATCAACTCAGAGAAAATCCGCAGAGATTACGACAGCATCGTCTCTGATGGTGATGTGGTCAGCAAGCATAACTTCCGCCTTCCAGAGACAATACAGGTTCCACATGAGGCTGGTGGCAAAGAATACCGTGATCACTTGTTCGTTAGTGATACCACGGGAACAGCGAAACTGAAGCTAAACGGCTGGGAGGCTGATCTGATTGCAGAGGAAGAAAAGCGGCAGGATTTTGTCTGCTGGATTCGCAATCGCTCCAGAGCGTCATGGGCACTGTGCATTCCCTATGAAATCAACGGAGAGATTAAACCAACTTATCCCGATTTTATCATAGTGCGTGAAGATGAGCGCCTTGGCTATGTGATCGATATCCTTGAGCCACACAGTGCAGACTTTAAGGACAATCTTGGAAAGGCTAAAGGTTTTGCAGAATATGCAAGACAGAATCCGGGTGTCGGTAGAATCCAGCTTATCCGTATGGGTAAGGATGCAGCGGGAAGAAATCAGTTCAGACGACTAGATATGTATAAAACAGCAATCCGTGAAAAGGTTTCTTGTGCGATAAACACAGATGAGCTAGATCATATCTTCGATACAGATGGTGTCATCGAGTAAGAATCATAATATCTAGGTATTTTCCCAACATCTAGAACTTCGATACTTTTGAAGCAAAGTTGGATAATAACAAACAAAACCTTCCACAGAATTCATCTCCCCACTGGATGAAATCTATGGAAGGTTTTGTTTTAGGAGGCTATGAATGTGCAAGCTGTGATATAGTTGCATCTTCATAGGCGACTAAAACAAGGGGAGTGCAGAGGGGAGCAATCTCCTTTGACGCTAGGTTTCCAACAAGGCAGAGTGTGGCGGTAAATGCTTTTCTGCGGCAGTAGGACAGGCGGATTTTGTGATGTGAGTTACGACACAAATGCGGGATTTTTGACAAGCAAAATCCGATTGTCCGGAAAAGGCAGAAGAGGGTACGGTTTCTTACGGAGAAAAGACGTAATGGAGGTGAGATATTAAAATGGCTGACGCAGAAGATGATGTCCACATTGTATGATGTTGGTACCAATACAATCAATGAGCATATTAAGAAGATTTATTCTGATTCAGAGCTTGAGGAAGATGCAACTATCCGGAATTTCCGGATAGTTCAAACGGAAGGTTCTCGTCAGGTCACACGCGATACCAAGCACTATAACCTTCAAATGATTATTGCCGTAGGCTTTAAAGTCAATTCTGAGCGTGCCGTACAGTTTCGTAAATGGGTAAATCAGATTGCAAAAGACTATACCATCAAAGGGTGGGTCATGGATGATGAGCGGCTGAAACGCGGAACGTATCTGACTGAGAAGTATGTGGCGGGCAGCTGCCGTGTAAAAACACCTTGCATGATATAGGTGGAAAAGGCCTTATACCGACTTGTTCCCGTAGACTTCGATGGCCAAGGCCTTGATATGGATGTCAATTTTGCCACAGATTGCACCTGGTTGCAGCTGTGAATGTGCGATTTCAGCAGCAGCGGACATGTTTCCGTTTTGACAGGATATGTACCCTCCTTACTGGACACCCAGTAAGGAGTTTTTTTGACAGCGATTCCTCTTTCCTTCCGTCCTTTGGATCGAACTTTTGGGAAACTCTTTTCCCGTTCCATTCGCTGCCTGTCCATGGCACTACCCTCTGGCCGCTTTTTTCTTCATCCATTCCAGCAGATAATCACGGAAAAGACAGGCTGCCTTTGTCTTGCGGACCTGCGGATTGCTTACAAGGTAGATCATCCGCCCGCTGATCTCTTCCTTCAGCGTCCGGCTCACGATATCCGGATGCGGGTACAGGGTATCAGCATAGTCATACCCAATGTTGATGGCTTTGTTGTGAAGGAGAAGTGTGCGGATGATACTTTCATCCGCTGTTTCCGCAAGGATGTGGATCTCCCTTCCGGGCGCGAGGAAGTACTTGTCGATATTGTGACGGAAGCAATCGTAGGCACGGCCTTTGCTGATGATGGTCTGCCCGTCCAGATCGTCATAGGTCAAGGCAGGGAGCTTCGCCAGCGGATGCGATCTGTGCATCCGTACACTGTAATGGCTGAAAAAAAGAGGGTCTCCTTCGAAGCGCGTCTCATCCAGTGGTCCCGCCGTGATGGCAAAGCTGCACTGCTGCGATGCCAATGCAGCTATAGCATGGGCATCTGTCGTATCTACTACACTTAGAATGATAGAAGGATAGGCCTCGTGGAAGTCTTCGATCAGGGAGGCGCCGAGATAGGCGAGTACATGATCGAGCGCATAAATGGTGACCACGCTTTGTGACTTAGCTGCCAGCGTGCGGAGACTGCGGATGGCATCGTATTCCTCCAGAAGGCTTTTGGCATGAGGCAAGAGAGTCGTTGCATAGTCCGTTGGAATAACTCCTTTTATGCTGCGGATAAAAAGCGGCTGACCAAGCTCTTCCTCAAGCAAGCGGATCACCTTGCTGACGCCTTGGCGCGAGACATAGAGGGTGTCTGCCGCTGTTTTTATATTCTGTGTCTGATAGACGGTCACGAAGTATTGCAGCTGTTTTTGATTCATAGAGCACCTCCTGTTTTCATTATAGTGCAACCATATGGTTGCTTCAATCATCTCATTTTTTTCTTTTTCCGGCGACATGCCTCACGTATAATAACGCCTAGAAAAGGAGGATTCACATTCTATGAAAATCACACAGATCCGCAGTGCAACCAATCGCCTGGTATACGCCGGCAAAACATTTCTCATCGATCCATGGCTTGCCCCCCGGCATGCCTTCAGCTTCATCGACATTCCCGGCCGCCCCTACCATATTCCCGACCCGATGAAGGAGCACCTGCCGATGCCATTCTATGACCTTCCCGTCTCTGCCGGGGAGGTCTTGCAGGATGTCGACTATATCATCGTCACGCATCTCCATCCCGATCACATCGACATGTCCGTCACAGACGGTACCGTCGGCGCCCCGCTGGATAAGAGAGTCCCCATTTTCTGCCAAAATGAGGAGGATGCGGCTGTGCTGAAAAGATCCGGATTTCAGGATATCACCATCCTTCCTAAGGAAGGAATTCAGATAGGAGATGCCACCATTCGTCAGGTCCCGGCTCTCCATGGCACGTATATCCCCTGCGGAAACGCCATGGGCGTCCTCTTTGAAGCCAAAGAGGAAAAAACATTCTATCTGGCCGGCGATACCATCTGGTATGAGGAAGTGGCTGCGACCATTAAGAAATACCAGCCGGAAGTGATCGCCCTCAATGCCTGTGCGGCTGAGACTCTTGAGAATGGCCGTCTCATCATGAATGATGAAGATGTCTGGAATGTGTCGCTTGCCGCTCCTCATGCCCGGCTTTATATCACGCATATGGATAACGTGGCACACGCAGCCCTCACTCGGTATACGATGCGCGGCCGTCTGGCTTCTCGTGGCATCGTCAATTACGATATGCCAGCCGATGGCGAAAGTGTGGTATATCTTTCTGACGAGCCTCTTCGCGCCGAAGGCAGCGATTGAGCGAGGTCATGCGTCAGCGATAGGAAAGGCCGCTTTCTCCCACGCCTACCGATTTCCTCTCATATGGAGTATAATGAAAAGGATAACTATACATCTTCCATTTATGATAGGAGAAATCATATGAGAAAAATCATTCTTACCGGCGACCGCCCGACCGGCCGCCTTCATGTCGGCCACTACGTCGGCTCCCTGCGTGAGCGTGTCGAGCTGCAGAACTCCGGTAAATTCGACGACATCTACATCATGATCGCTGACGCGCAGGCGCTCACGGACAATGCGGACAATCCGGAGAAGGTCAGAAGAAATGTGCGCGAGGTCGCTCTCGACTACCTTGCTGTCGGCATCGATCCGGCGAAGTCCTGCATCTTCATCCAGTCCATGGTGCCTGAGCTCACCGAACTCACCATGTACTACATGAACCTCGTCACCGTTTCTCGTCTCCAGAGAAATCCGACTGTCAAAGCGGAGATCCAGCAGAAGAAATTCGAAGCCAGCATCCCGGCCGGCTTCCTCTGCTACCCTGTCAGCCAGGCGAGCGACATCACGGCCTTCAAGGCCACCCATGTCCCGACCGGCGAAGACCAGGAGCCGATGCTCGAGCAGACACGCGAGATCGTCCGCAAGTTCAATGATATCTATGGCGAGGTCCTGGTCGAACCAGACATCGTCCTTTCCACAAACAAGGCCTGCCTGCGCCTGCCCGGCACCGACGGCAAAGCGAAGATGAGCAAGTCCATCGGCAACTGCATCTACCTCGCTGATTCGCCGAAGGATATCGAGACGAAGATCATGTCTATGTTCACCGACCCGACCCACCTGCGCCGCGACGACCCGGGGCATGTGGAAGGAAATCCCGTCTTCACCTACCTCGATGCATTCAGCAGTGATGAACACTTCAGAGCCTTCTGCCCCGAGTACAGTTGCCTTCAGGAAATGAAGGATCACTACACGAGAGGCGGCCTCGGCGACGTGAAGGTGAAGCGCTTCCTCAATAACGTCATGCAGGAGACCCTCCGCCCCATCCGCGAACGCCGTGAATATTGGGAAGCCCATCTGGAAGATGTCCAGGATATCCTGAAGGCTGGCTGCGAAAAAGCGGAAAACACCGCAGCCAAGACCCTTGACGAAGTCCGCCGCGCGATGCGGATCAATTACTTCGAGGATGGAAATCTGCTGAAATAAGGTGAAGGGTTTCAAGAAAATGAGGAATGAGGAATGAGGGTGGCGGCTTCGCCGCATTCATTCCTCATTTGTTGGTTTGTCAAACATATGTTACACCGTGCTTGATGAAA
>UMHY01057170.1_pt1 | contig 39367 bp, 46 predicted proteins | sample 1965661 | NCBI WGS metagenome assembly UMHY01 (sample SAMEA4836112, study PRJEB28245) | human gut metagenome | biome: gut microbiome; material: fecal sample | place: Denmark | collected 2008
AGGCAGAGAAAGCTGAGGCGGACAACATCACAGCTTATGCTGCGGAGTGGAAAGAATTGTACGAGAAGAAGGAAAAGCGAGTTGTCGAACTGGACGCCAAAATTGACCACCTTTACGCCGAGATAACCAAGTATCGTGACGCTATCCGCGAGCTAAGCGAAAAGAACAGCGAGCTTGCCGTTCAGAATCAAGCACTGGAATTCCGGAAATGCAATAAACATGGTTGTGCTGACCGCGTCCCACCAAGCGAATATTAACCAAATAAATTATAAGTATGAAGATATTGATTGATAACGGGCATGGTGAAAACACTCCCGGAAAACGCAGTCATGATGGTTCGTTGCGTGAATATGCTTATGCACGTGAAATTGCAGATAGAATAGCACATGAACTTTCCGCAAGAGGTTATGATGCCGAACGCATTGTTCGGGAAGCAGTAGATGTTCCACTATCAGAACGTGCAAGGCGTGTAAACGAAGTTTGCGGACGATATGGAACAGCCAATGTGGTTCTTGTTTCTATCCACTGCAATGCTGCCGGAAACGGTGCAGAATGGATGAACGCAAGAGGATGGAGCGCTTATACATCGAAAGGCAAGACAAAGGCTGATAAACTGGCAACTTTCTTGTATGAAGAAGCTGAAAAAAACTTTATCAGTCAAAGAATACGCAAAGATAATTCTGACGACGATCCTGACTGGGAAGAAAACTTCTATATTTTGAGCAAGACAAAATGCCCGGCTGTACTTACGGAAAACTTTTTTCAGGATAACAAGGATGATGTCCTGTACCTTTGTTCCGAAGAAGGCAAACAAGCTATTGTCAAAACCCATGTAGAGGCAATAACCAGATATATTCAGAAGTATGGTAAAATGGTTTAAAGATATTGTAGCAATATTGTTTGTGGTATTATTTTTCACATCACTGTTTTTTAATGTGCGTTTTTGCATATCGAATAAAAAGTTACCTATAAATGATACCACAAGAATAACTGTTTTCGATACCATACCCTATTACAAGCCTGTACCCAAGGATAGTACCGTTATTAAATACATCACGCAGGTTCTTCCTACTGCAAAACCGGATAGTACGAAACAGACTCCGGACGTAGCAGATACGACTAAACCTCCAAATAAAGACAAAGACAGTGTTGAGGTTGAAATCCCCATTACGCAGAAGATGTATGAAACAGACACATATCGGGCTTATGTAAGTGGCTTTCATCCACAACTTGACAGCCTGATACTTTTTGCCGGGCGTGATATAATGACCGTAACAGGTAATTATCCCAAACCCAAGAAGAAAAAGTTCAGTATCAGTCTGCAGGTAGGATATGGAATAACATTGAGAGAAACGCCGCAATTTTCTCCATGTCTTAGTGTAGGTTTATCGTACAATTTGTTTGATTTCTGATTATGATAGATATTATATTAACGGTCAATAAGGAAAAAGTATATGAAGAGGTAGCAAAGACCACATCGTACACCGGTGCGAAAATGGATGATGAGCTTGCCTACGATCGTATATTTACGACGGATGAGGATAAAAGCATGCTTGAACGTTTTTGGTGCGAGAGTAAGAATACCATATGCAACAGTTTAAAGAAAATGCTTCTTGACGAAACGGAAGCTGACAGTGAATACAGGCTTTCGTTGGGGCTGTCGAATTCATTCGATGAAGCTCTAAAAGAAAGTATGCAGCGTAGCTTGTTTTCATTCTTCGTGATGAATGTCACTGCAAAGTGGTACACGTTTACCAATAAGGAAGAAGCTGCCGGATATGCAACGGAAGCTGCTACCTATATGGAGGATATAATGCGTAAGGCATTTTTCAAAAGAAAGCCCATGCGCCCGACATACGAATAATCATTAATTCAAAATATTATGGCAGAAAATAAGAAAACATTAACCGTGACACAACAGGTCAAAGAACTTGTCTATGATATTCAGAACAAAGCGTATTTGACGGGACAGGCACGAGAAGCGGCCGGCAAGAGCTATCAAGTCGCATCCAATATGCAAGCAAGTGATGACGATGAAAACAGCTATCAGATACGTCGTTCGTTGGCCAATGCCTTTTCCTCTTTAAAAAGTCTGCTTGGAGAGTATCTCAATGAGGATAATACAACAAGCGATAACCTGATGGATGAAGAGATAGATAATAACGGTAAACTTTCATTGGAGTTTTTGCTTCCGTCTAACTATAACAACGCTTCGGCAGACGCACTGGGAAATGGCATACATTCATATCTTGTAGATATGGCACTTGGAGAGTGGTTTGCCATAACCAGTCCGGAAGATGCCAATGCGTATATACAACACTCCGGGGTGAGTCTTGAAAACGTGAAGCGTGCACTCTACAAACGCAGCCGTCCGGAAAGACCGACTTATGATTAATTGATGTTCAAGCCTATGGTATATTGTCAAAACAGCCAGTCTAAAACAAAAGCGGTAACACTTGTATTTAAAAGGGAAGAACTGCTTTACGATGCGGAGAATTATTCTTTTGTAGAGGGCGACATTATGCAAGCGGAAGACGAACACGCCAGACATCAAGTATTCGACATCGGTCAGGACGGTAATGTGGACAGAGTTACGAGAATACTTAACCTCGTGCATTCTGAATGCGTGGAAATGTTGTTTCCTTATACGAAAGAAGAAATTTCCGATAAGCAGGAACCCCTTGATAATGTTATGACCGTGCCGGAAGAATACCTCATAACCCTTGTTTTGCCTGTGAATTTTTCATTGTCTACCGTGAAATTGCTAAAACATCTGATACACGAATATATGGTCTGCAAGGTCCTTGCCGACTGGATGAGCATAACAAATCCAGGCAGCCAAGCCAACTGGGAAGATAAAGCCCGAAATATCCGAATCAAGATACAGACTTCCCTTGTTTCACGAAAAGGCAAGATAAGACGAAAACTAAAACCGTTTTAAGAATAGACAAGAGCCGGGGTGCATCACGCATACCGGCTCTTTCTCCTTATAAACAATCTGATAACCTTAAAAATAACTGACCTATATGTTTCATTTATCGTAGTCTGTTGAGCATACGGGGATTGAACTGGACACTAAATCCTAACAGGCTTTCGGATTTGTCAAGTGTACAAATGAGTGCAATTCTAAATGCTTTGTACGGTGTTCCTCTGAAACCACGCATATATTTGTCTGTACTGCTCCATATAGTATGCCAATTAAACAAATCATTCGAACCGTACAGTACTTGTACTACATGTCCCGACTTAAAATATCCACGTTGAATGATGGTATCTATCGTCTTGAACACATCTGGCTCATCCATTTTGAAAGGGCGGGTAACCACTAATGCCGTTATGTTTTCAGCAGATGATGTGGAAAAATCCACAAGTCTGTTTCCGTCAGCCATTGCTAATGCTTCCGGATACGAATTGACATTGTTCACTATGTCTGACAGCATCATTCCCCAAAGCTTTGACTTCAACGAAAACACATAAGCATAGCGTACAGCCGGGTTATACACAATGATATGCTGATTGGTATAATCATATATCATCCGGCAAGCGGCAAGAAAATCAAAAAACGGAATCATAGCAATATCGTCAAGAGCCGTTCGTTCATTTTCGCTTGCTTTTCCATTATAAACTGATAGAAGTTTATCCGATCTTGGCAAATCAGAAATAGAAAACAAATCTTCCGCATTTAAACTTTCTGATATGCACTGCGCAGTAGAACCACTTATCAGCATAATACCTCTATTGGTGGCAAACAGCACTGCATTATCAATTTGTGTGATACTGTTCGTATTTATACAAACCTCCCGTGTTACAGGTTGCCGTGCTGAGTATGATCCCGTATTTGATACTTCTAAGGCCCATACACCTTCTGATGTAAAAGCATAAAGTGGAAACTGACCGAACTGTCCCTCTGACAAAGCTTTTACAGCCGAAGATATACCAAGAATAGTGCCAGTACCTATTGTATTGATACCGAGAACCGGAAAGTGAAATGGATTATTGATTTCCGATGTGTATATTTTGTTCGGTAAATCAATTATTCGCTGTTCACGGGGACTTGCTGTAGGATAATCACTAAGTCCTGTCGGAGGATTTTCCCAACCGGCAAAATAAAAAGCTCCGTTAAGAAATTTGTGCTGTTCAAGTGGCACTTCATAATATTGTGGTAATCCATAATGCGTCACAATAACTGCTTTGTATGCGTTTATATTAGGGTAGAACAAAAACAGCAATGGCGGATCCAATATTGACGCTTGATAAGATTCTCCATTGACCACTATGTCCCGACCATCCTGCTTGATATAGAAGTATACAGAAACAGGCATTGTTCCATCAAAATAAGTAGGGGACATTCCATCAAAATTAGCAACATATCCGTTGGTATATGTAATCATCGCTCCTGTGTTATACAAGTTATACAATTCTTTTTGAATGTTTGCGATGTTAAGTCTTGAATTATAAACAAACGAATAATGTGGAAGCAATTTATCATGACTGTCATAATCATCTGTCATAACTTCTCGTGTTACCAATGACTGTAGATAATCTTCTTCGATTACCAGTTTTGTACGTGTAGTGGAAAGTTGTTCAATACGGAGACTTTCAAGCAGGTAGAATTGCGATGTTGAACGAATATCCTCTTTTACATCATCAATACTTCTACGAGGAATCATCAAACGTCCACTTGGATAAGTCAGTCCGTTGGGGTCAAATGTAAAGGCATATAGTTTATTGAATGTATGATGTTGATAACGAATTGGAAATTTGGAGGTAGAAGCTGCTTGATTTATATGTTTGCATACACAATAAGAATTATAGTTTTCCGATTGTGCAAATCTTGTACATTTTCCGTTTTGGTCATAAGTATAAATAGGTTTTGAAACAAACACATCAACAGATCGAACTATATCTTTCCAATTTTTAAGCATATCAAGGCGAGACTGAAGAACAACGGCACAATCAAGGTCGTGTATCATTCCACATATTCGAAGTTGCGCATCTGTATACTTTCCCTTTCCCGTCAGGTGTGTCCAAAAAACTTGCGGTGCAAGGTCTGATGAAGCAATCATCAGAATCGGAGCCGAGTGCATTGTCAATGTTCCATCGTATAGCCGATAGGCGTATCTTACAAAGAAAGGAAAAATGAATTTGCCCTTATTTGTAGACCTTTCAGCAATAAATTTATTGATATGGGCAAGTACTTGGTCTGTAATTCGCGTTTTATTGTTATCAGAGAATTCATTCCAAATGCTGCCTTCACTAATAGCATCAAATGATATTGAAAATTCATCTGTCCGAACCATTTCACCCTGCAACCCAAATGAAAGTGGGCATTCAGGTATTTTTGTACCAAGATATAAATATCCGTCATTATTTCCTTTCCATAGAAAATAATGCATACCGTCAGTTGACAAGATGAGAAGCGTATTGCCAATAGCTGTTACCTGATATACCTCGTTAAATGAACGAAGAAAAACAGGCTGATGTGCGTCAGAACCATTCCACCAACTGATAGAATTGTTGTTAAAGATGATATAGTGCTTGAAGTTAGCCGATTTATGAATATACATAACCGAATCACCACCTTTGAATTGTAATACTTCGGATGGCGGCAATATGGGTTTAAGTGCACCGTTTTCGGGAATAACACCTATCGATGTTGCCAAGTCCCCATCGGCGCACTCATAGTCCGATGGGTTGGCAGAATACCCGTTGTATTTTATTTCTTTAATCATATCTTTCTTACAAAAGGAGTTTGGTAATGATTGGTAGCAATGTGCCATGATATTGGCTTTCCTTAGGCTCTCCAACGCATAATCTCGCCTTGTCTGTTACGCCCGACACATCAAGTATGGCGGAGCACAGCCTTTTAGATGAAGCTCTGAAATGTTTCCCTTGCCTATTGGATGGAAACACACATGCTTCATGCCGACCGCCGGTTGGCGAGCGGTATCTGACATAAAGATATAATTCTCCGTTCTCACTCATAATATCCAGGACATCACCTCGCGAGAGATGAAGTTGCTTGGCTATATGAGATGTAATGTCTATTCTTCCCGAAGAATAGAATACTATATCAGCCTTTCTTGTATTTCCTAATATACTTTCCATTGGGCTTTTCAATTTGATAATAGATGAGACCTTTGCTTGTATGATGTATAGACACAGACAGTTTGACTATACTATCACCGGGTAACCCATGCTCATAAAGCATAAGACCGACCGACGGGCACAGACTTTCAAAGCCTATGCACTTATACTTGTCATTATATTGAATATCGCATAGTTGAGTCGGTTGTCCGATATTTGGATTGACGGTGAAGCCGAAAGAATCTTGTCCGGCAATTCTGAAAACAAACACTTGGGCTGCATCGCCCTTTTTCGCCTTACCTTTGATATGGAGAAACAAGCGTTTGGATAGCGTGATTGAATTGTCGTTACCATCGGCAATCACATAGTAGTTACGTGACTGCCACCATGTTTTTAGTTTTTTGATAATCATAATACGAAAATAGAATGATTCACAGATTATTATGGTTTAACTTTTTACAGACGAATCGAAATATATCCGGCGTGAACGGAAAGAAACTGTTTCGACAAACCGGAATGACAGAGTTGTTTCGATTTCCAGTCGATGCCGATTGGCGGCTTCTTTTGTTGCAAAAATGTAAGAACAGATTTCTTGCTTTGTTGTTCCTTTTGTTGCTACAATGTTGGCATAATATTTGCGTCCGAAAAGGAATGCCATGATTTCTTTTAATACAGTTGAGTTCATATTGTATGATTTAATCAGTGAATAAATTTGTCTGTCGGGGTTCTTTGGAAACGGAAGAAACTCCGGTAATACTATTTACACGTTCAATTTCTCCGTCAATTTCCGTTTCAAGTGCCTTGCATTTCCGCAAGTTTTGTTGGGTGCGACACTTGAAATAGTCTTTCTGTGCTTTGCGCATCAGAACTACCTTGGTAAAGAATGTTTTTGCATCCATATGATAAATACATTAAAATTCTTTATGGGTTGCTAATTGATAATCTTTCTTTTCTTCTTCTGATAGTTCGTTGTAGCAGCTTTCGCAAACAACAGGGTAACCGTGTTCTTCTTCAAAGTACACGCCACAAAGTTGGCAACACCAACCGTCCATAATATCTTCTGCAATGCTCATGATTATTTCATTAATTCAAACTCATACGCCCAAACATAGGGATTGCTTTCCCAAGTGCCTTTACCGGAGACTTTATCTATGAGGGCCGCAAAGGCTTCACGTGGAGTATCAAATCCATCGTCTTTGTTTCCCTCAAATTCATAAAATATAGATGGCGGAAACTCATCATCACCCGAATCTTCATATATCCCTTCTTTCAAGCAATCTTCATCGCTAATGTCCTGTAAGCGTTCAACCTTACGATCTGTAAATTCAATATGGCGGGGCATTAGGTCGGCTTTCACAAACATTTTATTAGTCCAACCGGGATGTAATTTCAGTTCAGGCAATATAGAATCCAAGTATTCTAAGTAAGCTGCATTTTTCCCTTTTCTATGAAATCGGTCAACATCCATATAACTTTGCGCAATGGCAACAACTTCTCCAAGTTCATATTTCGGCAATATCTCGCCCATATCAAACTCTCTTTCATCAGCATCGTACATACAAGGCCAATCAACAATCTTTTTGTCAGAATGGCGTCTGTGTATATTGAATCCTGCGACCCATTCTCCCCTAAAAGTTCTTGGACATTTGATTATTCTTCTCGTCATAGTCTTCCGCCCTTCCAATACAGCTTGAGTTAAGCCAAATTTATCATTGAACATTATTTTCTTCATTGTAGTATTCTTTATTAAAGTGTCCGTTGGCAATCAGCCAATCAATAGCCAATACACAAGATTCGACAGGTGATGCGGTTTCAAAGGATTTCACATAGGGATAAGAGAGTAACCAAGCATCGCTTGTTTCGTGATGCAAGCCAAAAACATTCTCACTGGATTCTATTCTGATTTCGGTAGGAAGTAATTCCAACAGCCTTGACAGACTCCATGCAGGAACATCCTTTCCCCACAATTCATCAAACACCTCTTCACCGGTCATCGGTGTGCCGTCTTGGTGTTTGTGGAATGAGCTTTTGAGTTTGGCTATTCTTTCCGGAGTCCAAAACTTCCCTCTTGATGTTGGCGGCTTAGTTTGCAACTCCCATTCCAATGCAGGTACTTTACTCTTTGTGTAATGATACACCATATCTGCCGTTCCCGGCTTTAGTCCCAAAGCGAGCAATCTTTTTGACTGCTCACGGGTAGTACATATTTGCGATTTAAACTCCATAATTTTTGTTTCTATTTAACAATACTTCGGTAAATTCAATGATTCAATAGAATTACATAATTCGTGTTTCGTGGGTGGAAACATAGGAATCTATAATAATTCACTTTGCCGCAAGAACATTCAATCAGCTTATCATCTATCTTTAGCTTCCTAATGTCTTCAGTATTTAATATAGGTTTCATGATTTAATCCTCCATATTAGGTATTAAATCTTCAATGTAAGCAAATCTATCTATTTCACCCCAAAGACTTTCGATTGTCAGATCAGTGAGGTTATCATATACCTTGGCTTTGCCGTTTTTGAATATAACCAAAGCTGGTTTTTGCGCTTTATACGTTCGATTGTTACTATGCCACACGCTATTTATGCGCCATTCTGCACCAGCTATGAAGTCTTCACTGCAATTACCCTTGCGTAGAACATAATCGTCCGCATCCACTTCTTTGAGAACGTTTCTCCGAAAATATGTTTTACCTATGGAATAATCTTTTGCCACTTTTTCAATATCTTCTCGTTTCATTCTTCAACTCCTTTCTTCAATTTTGCAATAAGAGCATCAGCACCGCTAATGCTCCACTGGGCTAACGTTTCGCTACTTGCATCCACACACTGATTATGTGAATTGGCTGAAAATCCTTTCATTAGCTCTTTCGCAATCTCGTATCTGCGTTGTTCCCAGTCTATGGCTTTTTCAAATTCAAGTGCTGTTCCGGGTATTTTTCTACCGTCTTTTGTTATGAATGAACCGCATGAAACCAGCATAGTACCTGAAGGTTCAACATCTATGACCTCGCCGGTAGCCTTTACTTTAGCTTTAAGTTTTTCAGCAGCTCTCATTTGTCTCGTGTGTTCTGCTACACAAGTTTTACACCTGTTAGGATATGATTTGCTGAACTCTGAAATATGTTTAGTCTTTCCACATACTTCACACTTCTTTACTTCTAAATAATCCATATTTATTTTTTATTTGAATTAATGGTTGTTGGTTCATAGTACTTGCATTTGCCTGTTTCCGGATTGTATGCTGGCCATACCCATTGCAAACGTGTATCGGGTGGATCGGGTAAATAGCGTTTGCAACTCTTGCGGATTGAGCAGGTAACGCCCGAACAATAACTATAATCTGTATTCATCGTCATAATGTTTTTAATTAGTTTACTGTTTTCTGAATGACTGCTCATTGCCGAAATTGATGATTAGCATCATTTCACGGAAACGGTCTGCAATTCGTTCGTCGTAATATTCTGCAATTTCTTTTGCCGTAAGATTGGATGAGACCAGCGTACAGAACTGCTCTTCATAGCGAAAAGACAGCATATCCATGGCGGCGGTTACGTAATCGCCATAATGAATGCTTTCTTTCGGTTCGGAGCCGAGTTCGTCGATTGCGAGTATTTCGATTTGGCGCAGCCTTTTGTAGCGTGCCACATCGGAGGTGTTGTCGCGTGTGGGATTGTTATACGCTTTAGCCAGCAAGACGAGTTCTTTAGCCGATACCATCATGTAGCCGCGTATCGGATATGCATCCGCATTGCTGTTATACCCCTCATCAGAGCGCAAGTAGTTTATAAGGTTTTGCAATGCACGCAGAATGGTGGTTTTCCCATTTCCGGCATCGCCGCAAAGGAACAATCCGAAAGTGGAGGCTTCCGATGTAATCCAATTGGAAATGTCCCAAAGGTGCTTTTTGTATTGTTCGGTGGCATTAAATTCCCTATGCCTATGAGCAACTTCCACCCGGCACGCTTCATATAGCATAGCGTAAACTTGCTTGGCGGTATATGGCAATCTAAAACGAGTTACCATATGTTTTCTCTTCATCAGATTTGAGAAGATTACCTCTGCGTTGATTTCTGCTTTCGGGTCTAACTTTATCATCTTTTCTTTTATTTTTATCATTTACAATTCTCAACCATGCGTTGAAGTGCTGTTTGGCATCCTGTAAGGAAGAATGCCGGTCTTTCCCGTCTGCCAGGCATTGCACCCGGAAGTCGTCAAGACTGCTGCGCAAAGAGGAAATATTCGTTGCATGAAGCACTTGTAATTGGTCAAGCCAACACTCGTCTTTTTTCAGTTCGGCGATTTCTTCATCGATAGTCATGGAGTAAGGCTCGTATTGCAGTTCGTTTTGCACTGTTGTACTACCTTGTATCGTTTGTGGATTGTCATTCTTTCGTGGCAGTTTTTCAGTTTGTTTGGGCTTTCTTTTCTCGATTAGGTTATAATCCCCAATATAGCAAACACGACGGCACTGTACGCATATACGACTATACCTTTCCTGAATACCTTTAGAAGTCAATACTTTTTCAGCGTCAAACAATTCTTTTGAAAACAACCCCAGTGTCAGGCAGGTTTTGATTACTTCTGATATATATGCCTCCTCAAATCCCGTAAGCTCCGAGCAAATGAAAGGCAACTCTTTATCCCACTTCATATAATACCCACTCTTGTAGATATTGCAGAGCAGCAGAGCATATACCGTTATAGCTTTTCCACCTTGATACTTGATTAGTTTTCTTATTTTAAGGTCGTTAAATATATCTATATCCAGAGGGAAATAGTCAAGACCTTTTTTAAAAGTTCGTGCCATATCTGACTTTTTTAAAATTCATTTCTCAAATAATCATCCACTTCACGAATGAAATCATCCAGCGAAAAGCACAGAACATATTTGTATTCTCCGTTTTCACATATTATCTTTTGCCATTCTTTTTGTGATGGAGATTGATAGCCGCCTTTCTTTTTCATTTCAATGAGCAGCGCACCATAATCACGATTGCTTTTCAACAGAATCAAATCGGATACACCGGCTGTTACGCCCTCAGCTTTCAATTTGCCACCTGTAACAGTATCACGTCTTCCTCCGTTCGGCACAGCAAACAACCGGCCTTTTAACTTCGGATACTTCAAATTGAACCACTTTACGCAAGAGCATTGTATGCGATGTTCCTCATCGTCATATTTTTGCTTCTTTTTTCGTTTCCTTTCCATTTGAAGCATTTCCTCAAGTGTCATTGTCGCTTTGCTTTTCGGGTGTAACAATGGTGTCTTTTCCGGTCTTGTCTACTACAACTTTTTTCCCACCAACGGTTATCGTTGTCCTGCAACCTTCGGGGAGAGATTGTATGAAATTTCGTACAACAGGCGAATTGGCATTTTCACTGATGGTATCCGTAATGGACTCATCTGCGGCATATGGATAGACATCCATAATGGCAGTTTCCGCTACCGATGCAATTTGATAGTCGGCCATTGTGCCTTTCATACCCTCATCCAGTTTATTTACTGCATCACGCAAGTCGGCTGCTTGTACCAGTACGTTGGTAGCTGTCTTTTTTTCTGCTCCACTTTTTTCATCTAAGGTAATGAAATATAGCTTGCACTTGAACCAGCGGTCAGCACTGTCTTCCTCACAGGGAAAGAGCTCGCTATAGTTGGCACGTTTAATGTCGGAAACTGTAAACTCACCGGAAATAAAGGGTGTCATTTCTTCAATGATGCGTGCTTCCGCTTCCGTGAAGCTGAGCGCGTCAACCAGATAGAGTTCTGTTACTTTCTTGTTCATTCCGTTATCCATTGTCTTTTCATAACGGATTTTACATTCAAACCACGTGTGCATCATGAGTTCATTTTTTCTTTGAGTTGTTTACTGACTACAAGTTTTACTGTTCGTCTTGCCGGAATGATTACCGTTGTTCTCTTGTAGATATTACGGGCTTTCCTTTCTTTTGTGATATAAGTCTTGATAGTGCCAAAACCACGTATATAGACACTTTCACCTTTACAAAGTGCTTTCTCAATAGCATCAAAAGCACAATCTACGGCTTGAATAGCCTGTGAGCGACTAATAGTCGTATTGTTGATAACATGTTCAACGATCTCAATTTTTCTCATTGTTTTTATTTTTATTTTTATTAAAATGATAGATCACTATTGTTTGGCCTACAATTCTCTGTTTTGTATTGAGTATTTTCAACTGATTTTTTCATTATGATTCTTGATTTAAATCCGCAGATAGAAGTAGGATGATGGCTGCAATGGCAAAACTCATTCCTAAAATGGCATACGTATATGCTTTAGAGGATTTGGATTCTAAAGCAAAATGAAAGTTAACAGCAAAAATGATGATATTCAAAACAATAAATATTATATCAAAATAGATTCTCATATTACTTTATTTACTGGTTACTATTATTTTTCCTCATAATCACAAATGCTAATAGGGATTCTTGTTAAATGTTAACGAAAGCCCATTTGTAGCGGCTGTTATTTCTATCTCTGGATATAATCTTTCTATTCCATGGATAAACTCCGTAGCATTGCTGTTATTGTCGGACAGATGCAGGAGTAGAATGTTGCATACTTGAGACAGGTCATTGGCTTGCAATGTGAGGAGACAGTTATCATAGGACATGTGCGACTTAATGGTGCGTTCGTAGCGTTTCTTGTCAATGCGCCCGGCAGTGAAATTTGCATCAAGAATTTCCTTGCTATAATTGCACTCCAACATTACATTGTTAAGACCGGGAAATTTGTATTTTAGGAAATAGGTGTCTGTGGCAAACAGCACTGTTCCGCACTCTTCATGACGGATGAGGTATCCGTAAGGTTCCGCAGCATCATGTTGTACTGGGAACGGTATCACTCTAAATCCATTTATCACAACTTGTTCGAATGGTAACAGCCCTTTTGCCCAATAGCTGGAAGAGAAACCAAGCGCATGTTTTGTGCCTTGACTCATATAGCAAGGTATGCAGGCGTTTATAAAATCGCCCACACATTTGGCATGGTCGCCATGCTCATGGCTGACGATACAACCAACAATGCTGTTTAGATTGAAGTCAAGAACCTTTTTTACTTTGTTGAACTTAACTCCGGCTTCCACTGCAAGTACCTCACCAGTCTTTTCAGACTGGAAGAGGTAACAGTTGCCTGATGATGAAGAACCTAACACATGAAGTTTCATTTCAAATAGGATTAATAGCCCGGTCCATCATCCTCGGTTGAGGCTTGGTTTTCGGTACTTGTTTCACCTTGGGTCTCTTTAATTTCTCCTGTTTCAGGGTCAACACCTGCCGGAACTTCATTGGAAACCGGAGCTACTGCATCATCAAAACTGATAGTGCCTTTGTTGGCTTGCGTGGAAATTTCTTTCGCAACCTGTTCTGTAACATCGACATAATCGGCGTCCTCTACATTTTCTTCAACGGTACGCATACCCATTGACAGTTCCGGTGAGTATGTAGAGCACCAGAACGAGGCGGCACGGTAACGTAACATCTGTTCGGGCATAGTACGCCACTTGCTGCCGTTTTTGCTATACCAACCCTCATCAATCGCCATTTGTATGGTAACGGCTGTACCACGTAAGGCAAGTGGTGATTTTGATGTAACCGGTTTTCCGTTCTCATCATGCGTAACACCTTTAGGAGTAGTCCATGCCACACACTTGACATTTGCCACACCGTTATTGCAAACTCCATTTGATGTCAATTCAAACTTCAGTGGTTCAAAGCGTCCACAAGTATTGATAGTGGCAATTAGGAACTTGGACGACCAAGATGGGCGACCATATACAATGTACAAGTTCTGCATTACCATAAGAGGGGATGCTCCAATGCGTGTGGCCACATCGAATGCGATTACGCAGTTGGCTACTGCTTCGGCTTCAGAGACCGTTTTTTTAGGTCCTTCTCCGGTCTTACCGCCAACAACACCGCCAATGCGGTAACTTTCGGGTACAAGACTGGAATTGGCAAACATGGTGGAGAAACGGTTGAGCGTTTCAATGGTTGTCGGGTCAAAGAAATTGATGCCAGCAGGAACGTTACTTTGATGTGTAACCGGTGTGATTTGTCTTTCGTTCATAATTCTAATAATTAAAGATTTAACTATTTATTTTACTGTTAGTTGACTGTCTGTTGTAACCTGCAAGAATATCATTTGTGCGTTGGAAGCAATGAATGTATTCACGCTTTCGGCACGGTCAATGAACATTGGAGCATAGACTTCGTAATGCCTTGCCAATGTGTTGGTGATGTCAATACCTGCGTTCACTTGCTTTGCTGTATTGCACGTACCATAGGACACACCATCAATTATAGGAATACATACTTCGTATTCGTTTCCGTCAAGAGTGGTATCGAAAAGTTTCCAGTGTACCATGCCAAACAGCGAGTTCAAACGGCTCTCACAATCATCAATGCGAGCTTTGGCAAACTTAGCAGCTATATATTCACGTTTCTCTATGTCGGCTATCTTCTGTGCGAGTTCACGACCTTCCTTTTCAAGACGCTCTATTTCTTTATCATAGTTGGCGATAATGGTACGGTTGTTTAGTTGGATTTCCAAGTTCTTGATAGCAGATTTCACCAACTCGGCACGTTCGGACAGTTCGGTATCTGTCTGAGTATATGTGATATTTGCTATTTCTTTTTCTATTTCATCCAAACGTTTCAGGTTTGCTGCATACGCAGGCAGCTCGTTTTCGTTGATGGCGGACGGTGCTGCTTTCGGGGTGGATTTCAGACGATCATACAGCCCTGCAATACATTCGTCAATGGCAGTAATCTTTTTGGAATGCTCTACAAGTTCTTCATTACGCCTGTTTAATTCCTCTCGGTATGATTCGACTTGTGTCGACAGGGATTTTCCACGTGATTGATTCTCTTTGAGCCTGTTTTGTTTATATTCTTCAAACTTTTGGAGAGCGTCTTGTATCATATTGTCGGGTAAAGGCTGACCGCAATGAGGACAGATATTATCACCGGTGTACTGTGTGGCACGAATGGATGCCCATTCGGAACGTAATTCTTCAAGTCTGCTTGTTGTTCCAGTTATTTCTTCGTTCAAATACTTGATGCGTTCTTTTGCACGGGTAATGTCTATATTGCAATCCGATCGTTCGGAATGAATATTCTTCAACTCTTTCTCGATTTCATTACGTGTTTCGTTCTGCTTATCGGCTTCCTCCTGACGACTTCTCCTTTCTGCGGCAAGAATATCCTTCTGTTGCTGTTCGATTTGCCGTTTTTCACGGTTCAGCGCAGCTTTTTTATCGATGGCAGATTGCTTGCGAGCATCTTCAGAATGCAGAAGTTCGTTTATTTCTTCCAGCTCTTTCTTTTTGTCGGTGAGCATTTCTTCCAATGAGTTCCAATCCTCGGCTTCTGGTTTCATCTTGTCCGTTTGGTCGATACGTGGCTTGATTTCATCCGCTTGCATTTTTAGACGTTTTTTCTCTGCGGCAATCTGCCGACGATAATCCGCCAATGATTTGCCACTCAACATGTCTACGAGAGCGGTAAATTCTGCATTTCCCTGCGCCAATTCGTTGTCTGTTTTGGCTCCGGCAATGGACATTAACACTTCACGTTGAACATCTTGTTTTAACGATAGGAAATACTCGGTATTGGTTAGCATCTTGAAAAGGTTCTCATCAATGATTTCGGCATTTATCCGTTCCTTATACTCATTGACACGAACAGGTACGCCGTCCCATGTGCATTCGGTGACATTCCCCTTGAACACTTCCTCTACTTGTCCACGAGGTTTGACCCATTGCTCCTTATACTCTCGTTTGATGGTAATTTCCGTTCCATCAACGACTAATGTTCCCTCTACGGAGCATTCACAATGCTGTAGGGGATTGCCCTTTTCGTCTGTGGTGCGCAAGTTGAAGTCTTTACGGTCTTTGCTGTCCTTGCCGAAAAGCAGCCAACAGAACGCATCCATGTGCCTGGACTTGCCGAGACCGTTACGACCACAGATACGTGTAACAGTGCCATCTGTATGGAACTGTGTTGTCCTTTCTTTTTCTCCACGCCAGTTGCGAAGCGTGATTGATTTTAGCTGAATTGCTTTCATCTACTTTGATTTTTAATAGTGAAAAAATAGTGGGAGGAACAGGATTTGAACCTGTGTCCTGCTGCATCTTGGCCATTTGGGTACGTACCGCCGCTCTATCCGCTGAGCTATCCTCCCTTATCATTTGAAATAGTCTTGTTGTAACCTTTGTAGTGTACGCAGTTCGATTGTGCGGTATTCAACTTTGCCCGGACGCTTGCAGGGGGTTATTTTACCCTGCTTGCGCCATCTATCCACATTGCCACGCCCAAACATAGCGTATGCTTTTCGCTGGCTGACCATTTCGGGGTCATTGTGTGTATCGGCAAGCATACGGACTACAGAGGACGCTACATCGCGGACGAAAGTGTCATAAGTAACGGATTTATCGGGAAAATCAATAGTGAGCATAGGATTACGGATTAAAGTGAATACTCTGCACGATAATTTTCATCGGTTTTAATGAAATATGTAAGCACTTTTATTAGGGAACGTTTAGAACCGGGCTTGGCAATAGAGTCAACCAGACTTTCTCTCTTTTGCTTGTCTGTAGCAATAAAGATGTAGCCCACGTGTCTTGCTTCCGGTTTAAGAGGCTTGATTTGAGAATTTAATTTTTTGAAATTGATAGACATGATATTGTAAGTTAAGAGGTTATTTGTTTTCATTTTGAAACTCCATCCATGATATACGTACCAGTTTCCATGTGAGAAAGATGAATACAGCTGATACAAGATAGCCAATGAACGATGCGATGTTTCCAAGTATGATATGTGCCACAATGCTGACAACCACCGCAAAAAGCATGATGCAGGATAGTATCAGTTGTGAAATATTTACAAATTTGTTCATGATGATTACAAATTACGATATTCTGATTACTGTTATGATACGCTTTTCTCGGTCCGTTTCTGTCTGGTACTTACGATTCAGGATAAGTCCGAGGTCGGAAGCCTGAGCACGGACGCTCTTAGTCTTTTCAATGGGGAAAGTAACCGCTTTACCTACTTCCAAATCCGTTAAAGTTGGACGTACTTTTACTTGATTTTCTGCCATTTTATTTGTTTTTTATGGGTTATTGTTTAACTTTATAGTGCAAAGCTAACATATTTATTCGTGGCGAACAAATATTTTCGTCATAAAATTTAGTGTATGCGAAATTAAATATTAGTCAACTAATTCAAGTTCCTGTAAATCATGAATTTAGAAATTGTTAGAAAATTGAGCGAAAACAGAGGTGGTGGATTAAAGAAACTTGCTGCTGATGTTGGAATGAGCGAACAAAATCTACATAGATGCATTAGAAACAATAAGATTCAAGCGGCAGACTTAGAGAAGATTGCTTTTCTATTAAAAGCTGACATACGAATTTTTTTTGATGATGAAGTATCAAGACTATCAAATAATACAGTTGAAACAAACGGCGATTTTAGTCCTGCTTCGATGATGGGTAACGTGTCTGTAGGCACAGATGCTATTCTTGTAGAACGAGTGAAGCATTTGGAAGAATTGTTGGCTGAAAAGGAGAGGTTGATTAAGGTTTATGAAAAGTTAGTAGAGGGAAAAAAATGAGATATATAGTTGGAATAATATGTCTTATTACTTCTTTACTGTTATGTGCTTGCAGTGAAGATGACGAGAAAGGCGCTGAACGCTATTCGGGTGTATTTTTGAGTATGGAGGCTATAGATGCTATTACTCCGGAAGATTCTTTTTCTGATGTCATATTGCATAATGTTGAGTTTGAAAAAGTGGAAGTAGGAAAAGGAGAGCCTATAGAAGCTGGTGATTACACTGTGAAGACAGAAACTACTTACGACTTAATCATGCGAGAATCCGAAGCTGATCTGTATATAAAAACAGAAAAAAGAACAGATAAAATGTTTGAGGCAACTTGTGTATATAAATATGTTTTTAAGCAGGGAACTTACGGAGTGATTGAAGTATCAGAAAATGCTATTACGGTCAACGGATATCCATATTGTAAACTTCAAAAATTTACACTAATACGTACTGAGCCAATTGGAGAAAAATATTCCAAACAAGATACAGAGACAGAAAATTACAAGGGAGTATTCTCCTGCAAAAGCAATGGTAGAAGCATAACTTTGTCAAATAGTGATTATATGTTTGAAGCCGCGCTTGATGGTAACGAATGTAGGTTAACAGAATTATCTCCTGAACATAAAAATATCGGCACATTAGAAAAGCAATGAACGGAGAGTACCCATATTGTAAAACAGAGCCTTTTATGGATGAATTGAAAAAAGCCGCATTTGAAGCCATCTACAAAGATGGTTGTGATAATTGTGGAGATTGGATAGATACATTGGTAAACTGTTATTCCGAAGAAGTGGTGGACGCTCTTGGGAATAATCCCAATGAGGTTTATGCAGAATTGGAAGATATATGGGAAACCATGGATTATGAAGACCCTCGAACCGGTATTTGCCTAACTTATCAGAATTGGGCAGAATATTTCACAGGGGAGTTTGCCCATACAATCTACAACGAATTGATTAAATCAAAGCAGGTGAACGAACGTAAATAATCCGTTTTAAAGCGTTCAAACCTTTAAGATGATAAAAGTATCGTTTTTCGTATTTGTGTTGATTGTGGCTTATCTATTTGCCTTAAATGGGTAATATATCAAGACTGGTAGCGGCGAGTTCTTCGATAAATGGACGAAAACATTAATCATAATAGACAGATACGAAGAAATTGAATAAACGAATATTGTTGAGAAGTATTATATAACTCATTGAAAAGTATCTTATTTTGGCAGCGGCGCAAGCTGTGATTGAAGAAAGTTTGTAAGCCTTAACGGCTTGTTGATATAGGACTCAGGCTGTAACTTTCCCGCGAGGAGCGGGGGAGTTACAGCCTGAGGTGTTTTTAGGCTTCGAAGAATTTGAGCAAGTCAGGGAATATAGGTATTTCCATACTTGTTTCTTTTCTCATTTTTTCTATAGTTTGTATATCTGTAATCTATCCATTCACCTTCTGAATATACATCCCTATCCAATAGCAATGATAATATACGAGAATCTATGTACGATAGGTTATTATTTTTGCTAACCAATATATTATCAAACATATCCATGTATTTACGAAGGATAGTCGGCTGTTCTTTGAGTAGGAAAAATGTTTTAATAGCAAGGTCATCGTAATCTATCATATTTCTCTTTTTGCAGAAATCCCAATAATAAGCATAAATATCAGACATTCTTTCAAGCCCTTCATTACACCATTTTGTCAGATTATCTACATTGCCATAATTATCAGGTAGAATTAAATTCTTCTTTGCATGGCTAATCTCATTTATAACTACATCTAATTTATATATTTTCTTGTTGAGCCGCAAATGCCTGATAATATTTCTTAGAATAATATCACTAGTGCATAGTTTAATGGTTTTATTGAGTGGTAAAATTTCTGCTCTGAAAATCTTGATATAGAAATTATAGAAAGTCTGAATCCATAATGATTGAGCGTTCTCTTCACCTATACATAAGGCAATCCTTGATTGTAATTCGCAAGTATGTTCTCCTGTATCTGTAAAAATTAAAATGGAATCAAGATGACTGCTTTCATACATTAAACGTACTATTTTATTTATGATAAGGTTGAAGATTTCATTTTCTTGTTTATTAATCATGTACTGTCTGCCATCTATTTTAGATGTAACAGTATAAAAGTCTTCATTTATTTCTTTTAGATATGGCATCATAGTTTTTTCCTTTTAATACTCGCAGTAGTATTCTGAAAAATGCCCTATGTCTATTTTATTATCATTAATTAGTGATATTAACATTATTATACCATAATGCATCATTAACTCCAAAAGATAACTAGAAAAAGGGCGTATTCCTAATCGGATACGGCCCTTTATATTGTCATTTTAGTGATTCCGTCCTTGTATATTTTTCAGACTAAGATTCAAGAATACCACATCTGTTATCTAACAAATACTTTATATCTGAATTATGTTCTAGAATTTGTTTTTCACCCCACATACCATCAGAATCATGAGTAATTCTGTACATTATTTTTCTTTTGGGTTGTAAATCTGCGCTGAGTATTGCCTTTTCTTTAGGAGCTTTGTCATTCAAACTAGAATTGGCTCTTCTGCTTATTAAGCATAGATTTCCAATACTATCGACATTCACATTACCTATATTTCCGTAGGATTGCGGTAGATGGTGTTCTATAGAGTTATAATAGTGAAAATAAAAATCCTTTATTTCATCAATATATCTGATATTACTGTAATTCTTTTTGTAAGCAACCCAATATAAATAATCGATAAAATTAAAAATGAAATGGGGGGTATCTGTTCCTAACGCCTCAAATGCCCACTTTGTATTGTTGGCAAGTTGGTTTTTGTTTTCGAGTTGGAGGTAGTAGTCACAAGCCCATTTATCAAGATACACAGAAAGTTCGTTAGCGTCAACCTCATTAACTTTCTTATCTCTCAGCCATGAAAGTAAATCGAAAAGCCAGTTTTTGTATTTTTTAGACCGGAAAGTAACCTGAAGCATGGACTCACTCATTATTATTTTTCTCTGAACATCATCTTCCAGCTCGTTTTCATCGGCCTCATCGTTTTTGTTAGAGAAAGTGTTTCTAAACTTCAAACTGGACGATGATTTTGTATATGAGTGATATGGCTTCAACATAAGCCAACGTAATTTTTCATCTTCTTCTCCCTCACCAATGCTCTTTATGATGAAACGGTCAAACATAGTCCTCATTTTGAGGAGTATCTTAATAAAATCCATGGGATCTATAGAATCTTTAATATCTTTATAGGTTGACAAAAGATTATTCGGATTCAGTTGGCTGTCATTATTGATAAGCTTGAACATATGCATAAGAAAGTTCGGGAAATCAATAATTGTTTCATACTTTGTGTCTATATCCTGTGAGGTGCAGTCTAAGCCATCAATGAAATTATTCTGTGCCAGTACTTCATCAATGGTAAGAGGTGTTGTCAGATTTTCATTATCTTCATATAATTCAAGATAATCAAGATTCAAGGAGTCATAGTTTTCACCAAACAACGGATATAGCTGATGTTTCCTATACCCAGATAATGTTTTTTGAATTGGTATATCCATTTGAGAACATGCATCCCAGATTGATGAGAATAAAAAGCGGTTTTTTGTATTAAGATCTTTCATCATCAGCGCTTTTACTACCTCATGTTCTTGCAATTGTTCTCCACGGTTATTCATAATCTCAAAGTATGCGGCAACATCCGTATCATTTGGTAGAATTGTTCTAACCAGAATGACATTATTGTAAAGGTATTCTTTGAATATTGCCTTATCGGTTGCTGGCATCGTTGCTAATGTAACTGTGTTATCATTTCTTTTTTCTTGATTAGTGTGGATTTCGGTAGTCTCTACAATGTCTATGGCATCCACCAGGCGAAAAATTTTTCGTATGTCTTTTTTATGGCATTCATCTGAAAAGTCTTTTGCTGTGGCAGACGAAAAGAGACCTTTAAAAAAATCCTCAACTTCAGGTCTGGAATCGTATGTCAAATGAGGAGCATCCAATAGCCCTAGCGATTTACATATTAAATGTAATGTGGTCAGTCTTTGCTGGCCATCTATAACCTCATATACGCCATCCGGTCTTTGTAAAACAACAAGGCTACCAATGTAATAATGAGAATCATTCTCATGGCAATGGTCATAAATATCTTGAATCAATTGCTGTATTTGCGGTTCCTGCCATGTATAGTTTCTCTGGTACAAAGGAACAACATAATCATCATTCCATATTTCTGATATCGTTTTGTTTAATTTTTCCATGATTAATAATTTTCAAATACATTGTTTACTTCTTCGATAATATATTTTTTATCAATATCCCGTTTAACATTGAGGGCATTGGTCTTTATAGGGCTAAGTTGTGATAGATTTTTGGCATTCTGTATAGTCTGAAAGATCCATGCAATATTGTTTGCTTTGGCCATTGTTTCATACCTGATCTGTTTCTTTTCAAGCCGATATCTGTATATGCATATATACAGTTCCTTGTAGATATCGTTTACCCCAACTTCACCAAAACGGTCGAACATCATCATAATGGCAGACTTATAGACTTCCCGAACATAAGTATCTCCTTTACGCCAATTATACCCTTTATAGTGACAATGTTCTTTATAGAATTTTTTAAACTCGGACAACTGAGATGAGTCAAGCTGGATAAATAGACGTTTATATATCTCTACATAAGTCTCAATATATTCAAAAAATGCCTTTCCATTCAAGATAAGCTGATTGATATTGACAAAAGGATTTATATTATCGCTGTCACCATGAATAAATCTTCCTTTGATTTTAAAAATGTTCATATTCATATTCCGCATCATCTGATTGGCAAGATCCTGTTGCAAAAGAATATTTTGAAATACAAAATCCAGATTACTTTCTTTATCCAGAGTTACACCTTTAAATTCATCTATATTTTTTTTTGTGAATTTAAACGCACTTTCTCCCCTGGACCACATTCTTGTTCGGAATAATTGCTCCTTGAATAGTTGATGAAGAATATCTATACCCATATCTTTTGTTTTAAAATACGTGGTAGCATCTTCCCATTGCTTGTCACAGAGGATTTTGTCTTCTCTAGATGCTGTAGCCATAGCTCTTATATGATAGGCTTTAAGAAGATTGTAAGCTTCCAGATCTTTTCCACGTCCATTTTGTGACTCAAACATCTGAAATGCTTCAGGAAGTTCATTTACCTCTATTTCCACGAACAAACAGCATGTAACAATATAATTCAGGAATCCAACCCTGTCTGAAATATTCAAATCAAGCCAGTGGCGAATAAACTCATAGTTGTGCGCTATATTGAAAAAAGAATCTTTATGATTGTATTTGAGAAGCGGAATCATTCCTTCGTAACCGAGAATCTTCAGTAGCAGAATAAGGGTTGTGATTCGCTGTTGTCCATCCACAATATTTAATATGTCGTGATTCCTGTGTAGAATAATCGTACCTATTAAATAATTCAATTTTCCGTTACTTTGATTATTCTTGATATCTTTAAGTAGTTGTTCTACGTTCTTTTCGCTCCAGCGGTAAGGACGTTGATATCCCGGAATTTCAAGCGGTTTTGATAGACATTCAGTGATTTTCACAAATTGGGCATTAACGGGAAGATTTTCGTTGCATTCAACAGGTTTTGACAATAGTCTTTCATACTTTAAAATATGAGGATTCATGATATATGCTATCAGACGAAAAGCATCCATAACCTCTTGCCAATTCTGTGGCTCACCTTCCAGGGTCCAATTACATCCGTATCTCCACCAATGGCTGTGTGATACTCGAGTATCCATTACATGACTCCATAAATAGTCTCGTATTCCTCTCCAATTTGGTCCCTCAATATGGAGATGAACCTGATTAGCCTGGTATTCAAAATGTAAGTTTTGCCCCAAATAACTACCGGCTTGTATATACCAGTAACCATTGCCTATGTAAAACGGCTTACCAGGAAATTCTTTCTTAGCAAACTCTTCTATTTGTGAATCAGTTATTTCTACCATATTCATAAAGTATATTTATCATTATAAAACTTCAGTTCTTTCATATATCTGCAACTGTTCGCGAGAGATGTTCCAGAAAATGACATCTACCTCACATATTGAAGATTTTTTGTAGGCAGTCGTTTCAAAGTCTATTGCTATGAAATTTATACTGGATTTATTATGCATTTTCGGATTTCTTATAGTGCGACAAAATATTTTCCGCTATCTGGCACATGGCATCCTTTGCCCACTGCGGTTCGAGAATCTCAATCTGGTCGGTTTGCTGTAGCAACAACTGGAAGAATTCATAGTTCGGGCGAACCCTGAACTCAAACGTGATAGATTTGTCATCAGAGGCAATCTCACGTTGTGATTCGTGCAGGGGAAGGGTAGAGAGGTAGTTCCGGGCCCATCCGTATGCCTTGATAACTACCCGCTCGATGTCATATTCCGGGTCGGAGATGATGCCCACGCATCCCTCAAAATACTGTTCTATGCTGAAATCCTTGGGAAGCTGGAACTTCACGTCCGTAAGGCTCATGTGCTGGATTCTGTCGAGCGCGTATGTCCTTATCTCCTCGGAATAGACCGAATATCCAATCAGGTACCAGCGGCGGTTATACACCTTCAGGTGATAAGGTTCTACCTGAAACGTGCTGGCATGGGACCTGCCAAAGCCTTGGTGAGTAATTTCTACCACGCAATTCTGACGCATGGCCTGAAGGAAAGTCTGCAAATATTTATTTCCCGAAGGAATCTTCTCGAATGAGATGCGTTTCTCCAGCTGATGGTCTGCCTGAAGCTGGTTCAGGGTGGCATACGAATCGATGAGCCACGAACGGAAGGAGTCGCCTTCCAGCGATTCCGCATCCTCTATGTAATAGCCATATCCTCGACTGGTATCGCAGGAGATGAGAATATCGAAGATGGTCTGCACGGCCTTCTTGTGATTCATGAAGGTTTTCCACGGAAGCGGTTTCCCGTCGCCCAGTCCGCAGGTTTCCCATCGTTCACTGATTTCGTTGAAGGTGATGTACGGGTGGCATCGGATTAAATCCACCAGCCATATATATCGTCCGAATTTGTTTGCTGCCATAAATAATAAAATGAAAAGTTTTGGTGATGTGGCAAAGTAAAGCACCTACCTATGTCAAATTTAGGCATAAGTCCTTAAAATGTCAAATCATTTTAAAAGCAATTCACACGATTTAAAAACTGGTACATAACTCGTATCTTTGGCAAAAAAATAAAGAAACCTCAATGGATACAGAATATTTGAACCGTTTTGAAGAGAGATTGCAGCAGGAATTGCTGCGTTTGTGTACTGATTATCATGTGCTGGACGGCACTTTGCTGGCTACGGAGGACCTGGACAACCGCTGGCACGATCTGGCACCGGAGTATGTGGCCGATGCCGTGGAACAGATTCGTGATTATCCCGTGGTGTCGGTGGCCTGGGCAGCTTATCTGGGCTTGGGAGTAGCTTTTTGCTGGGACGAAGACTGGGAGGCCAGTGCAAAGGCTTCTTATCATTCGTACTACGGAGAGCAGGGATTTGACGATATGGATGAACACATCGTACGCGATTTGCTCGGCTTGTCGCTCGACGGTGAAGAGGCCCGCCAGCTGGAGGACATCATCCGCCGCTGCGGACAGACTACCGTGGGACTGATTCGCCACGAACAGATAGAGCCGCAGAGTCCGCTGGCTTTCCATGTGTTTGCCCGTGCCTGCCGTACGATGTTCCGCATCGGGGTGGCCATTGAACTCAAACGACTGGGATATAAATTTGAGAAAGTGGAAATCGGTCGCGTGCCGGGCGGAATGTTGTCATAAGAAAATACCGTTCAGTCTATGTCTATGAAATACACCCGTTTAGTTTTTTCTTTTTGCGCATGCCTGGCCTTTTCGCAGGCTTTCGGCAAGGCGGAAGGCGATTTGTCGGTCATCCGGCAGAATTTCAACCGGATTTATGTGCAGTCGGAAGGGGAGGAATCTCCTCTGAAAGAGCTGCTCTTGCAGAACCAGCCGGGGTTTTCGGTGTCCGACCGTGTGGTGATGGAACTTCAGCAGCGTGTGCCGTACGAAGCGGCTCGGATGAGGCATTACCTCAAAGCGTTGCAGGCCGACGGCTCGTGGAGTGACATCAATTATCAGGACACCAACCGCTCGGGATGGGACCCGCGTCTGCATGCCGAACGGATACTTGAGATGGTGAAGCACTTCAGCAATCCGGAAAACGAATATTATCATTCGAAGAAGGTGGAGAGGGCCATTCATCGGGCCTTGCGCTACTGGTTTGTCCAGAAGCCGGTCTGCCTGAACTGGTGCTATAATCAGATTGGTATTCCCCGTACGCTGGGCACTGCCTTTATCTTGTTTGAGCCTTTTCTGACCGATGCCGAGAAGCAGGATGCCATCACGGTGATGAAGCAGGCCCGTTTCGGCATGACCGGACAGAACAAGGTGTGGCTGGCAGGCAACGTCATGATGCGAGGGGTGCTGGAGAACGACCTGGATTTAGTGAAACAGGCGCGCGATACGATTGTGTCGGAGATTGTGCGGGGCGGAAAGGAAGGCATCAAGGACGACGGGTGCTTCCACCAGCACGGACCGCAACCTCAGTTCGGAAATTACGGGCTGGCGTATGTGTACACCATGAGCCTTTTGTCGGGCCTTTTTTCGGATACGTCGATGGCTTTTACGCCTTCGCAACTGGAGGTGATTGCCGGATTGCTGGAAGAGGGCTACCAGTGGGTTATCTGGCAGGGGAAAATGGACATTGCTTCCCTGGGACGCCAGCTTTTTGCTTCGGCTCCGCTGCACAAGGCATTGAGCCTGGCTTTTGCCGCTACCGAACTGGGAGGCGGACGCGATGCACGCTGCAACCAGGTGGCTGCCCGTCTGCTGGAAAACTGTTTCTCGCCGCGCAACGAGCTGATTGGCCACAAGCATTTCTGGCAGTCGGACTACACGTTGAGCCGCCGTGCCGGATGGATGGCTTCGCTCAAGATGGCATCCGACCGCGTGATGGGAGTGGAGAGCATGAACGGCGATAACATGAAAGGCTATTACATGGCCGACGGGGCTCTCTATATCTATAAGGATGCAACGGAATATTACGATATCTTCCCGTTATGGGACTGGCGCAAATTGCCCGGTGTGACTTGTTACGACGATGTCCGTCCGGTGCCGTTGCTCAAGCACAGCTATTATCCGCGCAATCGGGGCCGCTTTGTGGGAGGCTTGTCGGATGGGAAAAACGGAATCAGCGCCATGGAGCTGGACCGCGACGGGCTGAAGGCGCAGAAGTTCTGGCTCTTTGCCGATGAGGCGGTGCTTTGTCTGGGAGCAGGCATCTCTTCCGATTCGGCTCTTCATGTCACTACCGCCGTGGAGCAGTGCTGGAGCAGGGAGGAACCGCTTCGCATCTCTACTGCCGACGATACGCGAATCTGGCATCACGGACGTGGGTATGTGCTGTGGAACAATCTGGACAGTTGCTTTGCCCGTACGGCAGCTTCTTCCGGAAGCTGGCACGACGTGATGAGGATGTACAAGAACGATACCGTTTCGGGCCGGTTGTTCACCCTTTATCTGGACCACGGCGTACGTCCGAAAGAGTCTTCTTACTGTTATGCCGTCCTTCCCGAGGCTACGGAAGCCGACTTGCGTAATTTCCGTACCGACAATTTCCGGGTGATGTGTAATGACAGCCGTTTGCAGGCAGTGTGGCAAGTCGACCGTTCGGTCTGCTGGGCAGCCGTGCGTGAACCTTTCACCCTTCGCGTAACACCGGAACTGGAAGTGGATTTTCACACGCCTGGTCTGTACCGTATCGGACGGGGAACGGGCGGACGCTGGGAGGTGTACTTCAGTGACCCCATGCAGTGTCAGGATGAGGTGCAGATTACGGTGAACGGAAAGCAGGGCACGCATGCGCTTCCGCAAGGAAAGGATCGGGGCACGACCCTTCGTTTTGAAGTCAACTAAAACTCATTATCTTAAAAATAGAAACATGAAAAAAGCATTTGTATTGATGGCAGCTTTGGCAATGACCAGTGTGCTGTCGGCTACCGCAGAAAACACGACCGACACACCGACAAAGAAGACACGCAGCGAGGTTTTCATAACAGAGAAAGGAACCGAGTGGGAACCGGCTGGCGAGGGAGTAACCCGTCAGATTATGGGATACGACGGACAGGTGATGCTCGTAAAGGTGAAGTTTGAGAAGGGTGCCGTAGGTACAGCCCACACGCATTATCACACGCAGACCACCTATGTAGCCAGCGGAAAGTTTGAGTTTACCGTGGGCGGGAAGACGCAGGTGGTATCTGCTGGCGACGGTATCTACATTGAACCGGATGTACTTCACGGTTGCAAGTGCCTGGAGGCCGGTTTGCTCATCGACTGCTTCTCTCCGATGCGGGCCGATTTCCTGAAAAAATAACCGGCTGAGAATCAGAAAAATTCTTTGCCGCAAAAAACGCTTCGACGTTTGGATGCAAACGCCTTTACGTTTTCCCCAAGATGTACTTACGTTTCGGGTAAAACGCAAAGGCGTTTTCTTGTGAATGTACTTGCGTTTTTTGGGGGGAGTGAATTCTAGCGGATATCCGGTCCGAATTTCCCTTCAAATTCCGTCACTATCTGCTGGAAGTGAGCTGGCAGGTAGAGCATGGCCTGAGCGTGCAGGGCAGGGGGAATGCCGTAGAATGCTTCGGCAATGCTGCCCGTGATGCAGGCTAGCGTGTCGCTGTCGCCACCCAGTGAGATGGCCGTACGTATGCAGTCCTCAAAGTCCGTCCCGTCCAGAAAGGCGCGGATGGCCTGGGGCACGGTACCCTGGCAGGTGGCATCCCATTGATAGGTGTCACGAATACTGTCGCAGGTGAAGTTCAGGTTGTAGCCGAATTTTGCTTCGACGGTATTTTTTATATTCTCCTTGCTCTTTCCGTTCCGGGCCAGAAAGATGCAGAGTGCCGTAGCCTGGGCACCTTTGATTCCTTCGGGATGGTTGTGCGTGCAGGCTGCCGATGTGCGTGCAGCCTCCAATGTCTCTTCCTCCGTGCGGAATGCCCATCCCACGGGGCCTACACGCATGGCTGAGCCGTTGCCGCAGCTGCCGTAAGGACGGAGCTGTCCTGTCTGTTGTCCCTGTCGGAGCCATTCGCGGAAACGTCCGCCGAAGCCTCCCAGCGGACAGGGGTAACGGGTGGCATAACGGAAATAATAGGTGGCACAGTCTCCGCCGTGCAGCAGCCAGTCGGCCGTGGCGAGGGTCAGAATGCTGTCGTCGGTATATCCTTTCTGCGGAGTGAGGAAAGGAAACTCTTTTGTCTTGATGTTGCGGAACTCGTAGACGCTGCCTGCGATGTCGCCTAGAATGCTTCCAATCATGATACGTTATTTTTTATAAAGGTACTATCTCTAAAGTAAAAAAGAAAATAGTAAACTGTTTTTTGAAATATGTTTGTATGAATTGACAAATCGAATAAAAAAATGACATCTTTTTTTCAATTTATCAGTGCATGGGGTGCGTTTTGTTGAAAAATTTATATATTTGCGTCACTTGACCTATATCGATGACTATTATTAATTGAAAAACAAAGAAAGATGGGGGCCTTATTTCAAATTATTGCGTACTCGCTGGGAAATCTGTTTTTAGGCGTAATCCTTACTATCGTAGGAGTTGCATTAATGTTTGTTCTGATACAATCTTGGCGTTCTAATTGTACGTATACGCCTCTTAGTTATATCACCGGGGGAATTCTTTTTCTTTTTCTTTCTTTTCAAGCTATATTGTTATGTGGCGCGGTCACCATCAAGTCGTATTCTGATGATGTGGAGCACGCCATTAATGGATGGGTGGCCAATGTGCCTTCAGATGTACAGTTTGATCAGGAGGCAAGTCAGAATGTGTTGGAGCGGATTACAGAAGAGTGGCCTTTGGTGGGCTACTTTGTGGGTGGTGCCGATTTTACAGGGCATACATCTGAGTCCCTTGGACCGGCTATGGCCGAGGAGTTACGTTCGTTTATGAATTACTTCATACTTCGTCGTATCGGCTGGAGCCTCTTGTTCATTATTTGTGGTGCTGTGATTGTGATAAAATCCATGGAGCGTGTTTCACGCCGGAGTTACTCCAGCAGCAGAGGTCGCATGGCAGGAAGCAGAAGAAAACGTTATGATGATTAATCTATAAACTAAAAAAGAATAAATTATGGCAAATCATTTGGTAATCGGATTGGGAGGAACGGGAGGTTCAGTCTTGCGTGCCTTACGTAAACGCATTTATGAAGAATTTCGTTCAAACGACCCGAAGGGAAGTGCGAATATAGAATATTTATATGTAGATTCAAGTCTGGCCGATTTGAACAACGAAGAAGACTGGCAGACTTTGGGGGTGTCAGTACAATTATCTCCCGCACAGCGTCTGTCAATTAACGGTATAGGTGCAGGGGTATTGAGCAATCTAGACCAGTATCCGGGCATTAATTCATTTATCAACCGCAAGGATGAAGCCATGCTGAAAGAGGGTATAGGAGCCATCATCAGTGAAGGTATTGGCGGACAGCGTCGTCGCTTCGGACGTATGTTGATAGCCAATAATATGTGCGGTTTGCCTCAGAATACATTTGTGGGACAGGTACATGCCCGTGTGCGTGCGCTCAAGGAAAAGGAAGATGTGGATGATGTGACTTTCCATATCTGTGCAGGATTAGGTGGAGGAACAGGTTCCGGTTCCATCGTAGATGCAGTGGCTCAGATTCGTAATGAATTCCAGCGTACGGGAGACGACCGCTCTAAATTTAAGATTCAACTTTACCTTTATGTACCGGAAAAGATTATCCAGATTCCGGGTGGAGAAGACAGCAACCGCTATTATCAGCCGAATGGATATGCTGCCTTGCTGGAATTGAATGCCATGTCGGTAGGACGTTATTATCCTACGGATGTGAAAGGAAACACGGATGAATATGGTAATGTCCGCCGTCTGCTGAAGGGACAGGATGCATTTGACATGGCTTACCTCTATACCAATGTGAATGAGGCTGGCAAGGAGGTGAACTTGCATAAGGTGCTTCCGGGTATTGTGGGAGACTTCTTGTTCCAGAAGATTGTGGCTTCTTCCATGCAGACCAATGGAAAAATGGCTCGTCTGGAAAGTAACGAGAACAATGGCTTGCTGCCCGAAAACAATGAAACGGGAGAACCGGTTCGTAGCCGCAAGTTTATGACTTTTGGAGTAAAACGCATTGAATATCCTGAAACAGAGGTGGTAGAATACGGAGCCTATCATTTTGCGCGCCAGGCTTCCATGCAAATGCTTTACGGCTTATGGGATGAAGCGCGCGGATACATTGAGTGTACTGAAGATATGGTTGGAAAGTCTTTCGTGCACGATGTGGATAAGGAAGCCGAAAAAGAAGCGAACTTGCTGACTGACGACTACCTGATGTTGAGCAAGCCGCTGCCTTCTATCGAGAAGCACGTAACTAACTGGAAACCGATTGTGCAGGGATGGGAATTCTATGTAGACCGTTACAAACAGGATGTGCAGGCCGAATGCCAGAAAAAAGAATGGTATGAAGAATTCAATCAGCTTTGTGAGAAATTCTTTGATTCCATGTATCGTGGCTGTGGCGTGAAGAAATTCTACTTTGATTATGAAAGCCAGATTCCGGGATTTGCGGAAGAAATTTGCCGCCGTATTGAGAATAATTTGTTTGCCAAATGGAAGAATGGCGAGATGTCTATTATCGAGGTACACAAGTACATTGCGGTGCTGATTGATAAATGCGCAGAACGTGTAGAAGGCTTCAAGAATAAGATTACCAAGCGTACCACTTATCTTAATGAAGATTTGGCAGACCAGCTGGAAGCTATCCGTACGGACTGGAATAATATCGGCTGGCTAAGAGATGCCATTACCAATGCGTCTACCAAAACGTTTGGCCGTTTTGCAGATGCCAAACGTGAACAGCTTACCATTGCCACTACGGTAGCCGCTTACAGTTATGCCGTTAAATTGATGTCGGAAATCATCAATATGCTGACTTTGTTAAACAGCAATTGTGTAGAGCCTTTCATGAAGGTGCTGGCAGACTTTGCTGATAACATGAAGAAGCAGGCTGAAGAAAAATGCAAGCTGAGTGATGCGGAAGGCGGAAGCATGAATAGTGAAGTGGTGAAGGAATATGATCCGAAACTGGTTCGTGACACCGTGCAGGGCTTCCTTAAGAATCAGGCCAACCAGAAGTCGTATGCCAGCAGCTTGCGGGCTAGTATTGTAGAATCAATGGGTACGACCAATGTGGGATTCGCAAGTCTGGGCAAGAAGATCAATGTCAGCACATTGCAGGAAATTACATTGAAGATCTGCATTGAGAGTGCCCGCAAGGAGATGGACGATTATTCACTTAAAAATGCCAATCAGCGTCTGGTCAATGTGAATATCTTGGATAAGTTGCGTAATACCGATTGCAGCACACCGGACAAGCGTAAGCGCTTTGTGAAGGAAATCTACAACGCAGCACAGAGCTTCTTGCCGTTCAATGGGTCGGAAGAAGGAAAAGGTAGTCCGGAGACGGCAGCCAACCATCAGAAAATGATTCAGCTCTCTTTGCCGCTGTACGAAGATGACGATGCTTTCCGCAATGACTTCATCAAAGATTTTGGCGAAAGTGGAAAGATTCCGTTTAATAAAGACAATGATGTGTCTGTCAACTTCAAGAGCAACCAGATTGTGGTCGTAACAGCGCACAGCGGATTCCCGTTGCGTTATGTAGATAACGTTCGGGTGCTGAAAGAGAAGTATGACGTATTGGTACGCAGTGAAGTGAACCGCATGGTGATACATACGGAATCATTCTCCAAACCGTTGCCTGAACTGTTTGCTCTGGATGCTTCAGAACTGAAGAAACGTATGCGTCCGATTGTGTTGATGGCTTATACGCTTGACGGCATTCTGGTGGAACGTGAAGATGTAGAAACCGGCGAAAAGGCAATGGCCTTCGCAGGCGAGAAGAATCTGATGGGACGTGTAAGCCGCTGGATTTATGTCGGCAACGATATGATACAGACCTTGAACGAGTTGTGTAAGATGACTCGTGCGGTGGATGCCGATGCCCTGAAAAAGGCTGTACAGACTGAGTTGGAAACCAATTATAAGCATATCGAAAAGAAACGTCAGCTGATGTTGAAGATGGGTGAAACCCTCGATAACGTATTGTTGCCGTTAGTAGGCGGAAATGACAATAATCCGGAATTTGTGGCATTCAACAGAGCGGCAGAAATCTTGTGTGATAATGATTTGAAGATTGACTAAACTTAATATTAAAAAAAGATTATGGCAAAGAAAATAGGAATTTGTGTAAATATCGATTGTGACAATTACAAGAAAGAAGTAGAAGTAGAACCCGGAGGCGAGTTTGAATGCCCTTTGTGTCATCAACCCTTGAAAGAAGGCAAATCCTCTAAAAAGGACCCTGATGACAGCGGCAAAAAGAGTAAGCTGGGCCTGATTGTGGGGGGAATCGTTGTGCTTGCAGCCCTGGGTGGTGGCGGCTATTATTTCATGAGCGGCAATACAGGTCCTGATGTTGCAGAACCTGATTCCTTGGAAGTTCCTCCTGTGGTAGTTCCGGCGGCAGATACAATGAAAGTCGATACTCCTGAAGTGAAGGAAGAGAAGACCACTCCAACAAGCACTACACCGGTGGTGATTAACGGTAGAGGTACCATCGATTTGGGTTATGCCACTTATACTGGCGACCTTAAGAATGGTAAGCCTCACGGATATGGTACGTTGACATACAAAAGCAGTCGCAAGATTGTATCTTCAAAAGATTTTGTGGCGAATCCGGGTGATACCTTCGAAGGAGAATTCCGTGACGGTAAGATCAGCGGACTGGGATATTGGAAGCATGATGGAAATGAAACTGTGGTGAAGCCATGAGTCTACGTTTCCACATAGCATGGATTATGATGACGGCAGCAGCATTCACTTTTAAAGTGGATGCAGCTCCGTCGTTTTATACCCGCTGTCTGGAAACCCTTTCAAAAGCCTTGAAACTAAACTTGCCTGACCGTATGGAGGCAGATGTGGACAATGATTCTACCTGGCATTACGCCGGCAAACCTTTGCGGGTAAGAACCAATGCTTATGGAGACGTGTCTCATATCGGGTATAAGTTGTTTGATTCTCAGTGGGCTGTGGCGCATGATGCCCGTCCTTTACTTGATTTTCTGGAACGTTATGCCCTGGAGCAGGACGTGCGTCGTGAAGGGGTGGACAAGGCCGAAGAAGCCAGCCGGAAACGGGTTACTTTTATTGAAGGAAATGTGTCAATGCTTCGTAATATAGACCCGGAAACAAATTGTACCGTCAGTGAGATAGAGCGTCGGAGTTATACTGTAGCCTGGGAAAAAGACAGCTTAAAGGTACGCTTGCAGGTTTCTGCCGATTACCAGCTGTTTACAGGCGCCAATGCCGTGGAACTGGAACAGATCTTTGAACGCGATGTGAGGAGAACCAGGCTGGAGCCCACAGAGGGTACGTTGCCAAAGGAATGGTTGCAAGGCCGCAGGTCGCATGCTGATAGTTTGTTCATTGTTAGTAATGGTTGCTATCTGAGTGACCAGATACGGTCTGACCTTTATTTGTACGAGCAGGATGGAACATTATTTCTTGTGAAGGATGTGTCGAGACCTTTGCAGAGTGTGAATAATATTTTGCTGACCGGACATTCTGAGAAGGATATACCTTTGAAATTAACCGTTGATAAATATGGTTATAATAAGTCGCAGATAGAAATCACACTACAGCAACTGCTGGCATATTTCCGGATGGAAAACTGTAAAGTTTATCTGGGTATAAAAGATCGGACCTCCGACTACATTACGGCTACACTTTTTGCCGTAAATCTGAAGATGGCCTATAACCATACTGTGAGCTTGAAATTCCCCTTAAAAATTCTTGATGGGGCAGAAATGAAAGTAGAAGGAACGATTTATACCTATACTCCTCTGCAAAATATTACGGAAAAATTTTTTATTAATAATATAAAACAGAATTGACAGTGAATATCAGATTATTATTAACCTTCATGGTCGCTTGTCTGCCTTTTTTAACGGCATTTGCTGACAATGTGGATGAGATAAAGGCTCAAATCAATAAAGTAAAGAAGAGCAGTTCGTATATTTACGCGGAGTCTACCGCTCCAACGGAGGCAGACGCACGAAGTTATGCAGAGAGTAAACTGTATGAAGAAATCAATGCGTGGGTAGCCACACAGAAAAAATTGAAGAAAAGCTCGAATTTCGTGGTGAATAACCGGAAAGAGTTGTGGACCATGTTGTCAATGCCTCGCGGTAGTAACATGTATCGTTCGTTTATCTATGTAAAGAAAAAAGACATTATCCCGGCAGAAAATGCGGTCGTTATAGCTAACGAATCTCTTCCTCCAGTAGAAGAATCCATTCAAAGTCAGTTGCCGGAAGTGGTAAGCCAAATAGCTGCATGTACAAAATACGGTGACATGGCAGAGAAAATCCAGCAAATGAAGACCGAGGGAAAAATAAAGAGTTATGGACGTTACGCTTCGCTGTCCAACCCCGATAAATGTTATTTGGCTATATACAATCGTGAAGGAAAAGTAGTGGCTGTTCTTACTCCCGGCCCAGATCGTCGGAATGTGAAGACCAACAAACCTGATGGTGTGAAGAATTATAGCGGATGCGGAGCTATTGGATTTGAATTGTAATAGAAATGATAAAATTATCGATAATGAAAAGAAGGGTTTTATACGTGTGCATTGCACTCGTTTCCATGTGGATGTGGTGTGTGAATGAGGCCAAGGCTGTTTCTGTGACATTGACCATTGATGAAGGCGTAGAGCGTCCGGTGGCCTTGAGTCAGGCGGAACATAATTTAGGACTTATTTTAACTGAAATCAACCGTGCGCAGCAGGCTAAGTCCATCTTGACGACTAAAGGATTCCCGATGGACGATTTCTCGCTTAAGTCGTTGTTGCGTTTGTGGGCAGTTACTCCATTTTATTGCGATGATGAAGAAGTGGTGGAACGTTGCTGGATATTCAAGGACGGCACCATGATGGTGAGCCATATTCCACTGATTATTACGCCGGAGGGAGAAGATTTCGGTGTGGGAACCTATCAAGAGGCTGTCGTAGAATTTGACAGAAGAGGTAACATAACTGATTTCCGCTTGGCGTTGGATGCGCATACGGCTGAAAGTATGGAGCGTTGTGGAAGTGTGGTAGAAAAGGAAAAGCAGATGATTATCATGCAATATATCGAACGCTTCCGTACGGCCTATAACCAGCGTGACTCTAATTATATTGAGAAAATATTCAGCGACGATGCGTTGATTATTACGGGTAAGGTGGTAACAACCCGCAGCCGGAGTGATGTAGGGGGGATGAACCAGAAAGTAGAATATACCAAGCAGACCAAGGAACAATATCTCCGCAACTTAAAACGAGCTTTCAGACGCAATAAGTGGATTGATGTGAAGTTTAGCGAGATTGGTGAAAATGGAGAAGAAGGCGGATGTGCCGGTATTACACAGTCTACCGTAGATAAGACCAAGTACGGTGTGCGGTTGCGTCAGGAATGGAACTCCAGTAACTATAGTGACAAAGGCTACTTGTTCCTCTTGTGGGAATTCCCGGAAGACGGTAGAGATCCCATTATTCATGTGCGCACCTGGCAGCCCGAATGGGTAGGGGGAGTTCGTCAGCAGCCGGATGATGACATCTCTACGTTAGGAGCATTTGATCTGTAATTTAATATGATAGTTTGTATGAATAAGATGAGACAAGTATTGCTGACCTTATTCCTGATGGCAGTATTGTTGCCGTTAGGAGCGCAAAATCAATATATCTCAAACAGCCGCTGTACTACTGAAGACCGTTTTGAGGATCTTGGTGGTGACGGAGGGGTTATTTTACTGTCCAGGCATAAAGACCTGGTTATAGCCTTGCCTAATGTGAAAAATAAATCAATCCGTTTTAACGGGGAACGCCCTGACGGTTATTATGAATTTTGTGTCATTATAAAAGAGGGTGAAACTCGTACGCCCAAATTTGAAATCAGCCGGCGTGGAAATGTGTATAAAACAGAAATTGTACAGCGTATCCAACCCAATTTCCTGATTGCTTATAAGATAGAAGAAGTACAGAATCCTATTCGGACGGATGAACAGACTCAGGCAAATGATGCCTATATGGATGCATCGATGGCGGTTCTGGAATTCACTACTACCATTAAGGATTTGAAAGTAGATTGTCATCCGCAGCTGGGGGCTACAATTGAAAGTAATCCGAGTGCTGCAGATCCGAGCGTGACAATAATAACCGTAAAAATTCCGGTGGCTTCGTTGTCAGACGCACTACAGCATATTGAGCAGCTGAAAAAAGATTGTGCGGCACAGGATGCGAAAACAAGGGTAGATAATGCACCGGAAGAAGTCTGGAATAAACTGGAAGAACTGGAGGCAGAACTGGCAAAGGCTGAAAGTCAGTACAGGGAACTGGTAAATGTCGAGGTTTACGGGGAAGGAACTAACCGGTTGAACATCGATATAAGCGGGTTGACTGGACGTATGAAGAAATGTTATGCCGTTCTTCCTATTGTGGTAGAAAAGAACGTATATGTTACGCAATGCAGTGCGTTTATGAATGAAGGTGGAAAGCTGTTTGGCATGCGCAAATACAAGGAAGCACGCGTAGCGTATGAAGATGCATGGAACTGCGAAGATATCATTCCCAGCCTGCGTCCTGCCATTCGCGAGTCTATAGCCCAGTGTGACACTTGCATGTTATATGAGACTTTAGCAGCCCGCTCTATAAAGAAAATAGCAGAGCTAAAAAAAAATGGAAATGCTACGCAAGAAGAAGTAGCTCGCTATGCCTCGGCTGCTAAAGAATTTATGGAGATGGTGAATACCTATAATCCGGATGATTTTTATCGCACCCGTATAGAACGCATGGAGAACCTGCTTGCCGAGATGCCTCTGAAAATCAGATTTACGATTGTAGAGTGGAAAACACTGAATGAAGGAAATAAAATTCCTGGTGTAGAAGTTTGGACCTACAAGGGTGAACTTCCCGTTTCTTCTAATACATTTTCTTCAGACCGGAGGTTTGAGAAAATAATAGAGAAAAATGGGGTGGATTATGCTCAGGTAGGGGTATCTGATGAGCAAGGACTGGTAGAAATAAATCTGGATAGAACAAGTCTTCCTCAAGGAATTTTATTCCGTCCAGGTAAAGACAGTAATATTAAAATTAAATATATGACCATGAATGAATTGATGTATCAAGCGCATGGGACATATATCGAAAAACAATTTCGTCTGAAAATGTATGTGAAATAATTATTAATTAAATTGTTTATTATTATGAAAATGAATTTTTTAAAAGGGGTATTTCTGATTGCATTTGTTACTTTGGGCGTAGCAGATATGTCTGCTCAAAGTTTTCTGAAAAAATTGAAGAGTGCAGCAGAGAAGGTAGAATCTGTAACGAATACAGTGAATGAAGTTACGGGAGGAGAATCGACAGAACAGAAATCAGAGAACGATAGTATCTCACCCAAAGAATTTCTTGAAAAAGCACCTTCTTATTCAGTAAAGAAAGTTACAGAAATAGACTCATTGGGAAATGCAATCACAAATGAAGATGGTACTGCACGCTATAAGTACTTATTAATAGATAAAAACGGTAAAGTTTGTGCACCCAATACGGCAAAGAAGCATTTGAATTCGGCGTTGAAATCCGGAGCTTTCATTTTGTTGAAAGTGGGCGGAGGAGCCACCGCGGGAGCTTTATTGGGAAAAAAATTCGGAGGATCTAAGAAAGGAGCCTGGATTGGTGCTGGCGTAGGTGCTGCTGCAGGTGTCTTGGCTTCTATGAACGATATTAAGGCTGTAAAGGAACAGGTGAAACTGATGAAGGAATGCAAGAAGGTCTTGAGTGCTTATCAGAATACGTTCACCGAAGAAGGTTTACCTATGGATGCATCGGTAGACTTGTCGAATGTGGATGGAATCAACTTCTCGGAGTGTGAAGAAATTACTAAGAGTGCAGCTGATGTAAGAGCTGAACTTCTTGCTTCTCAGGAAGAAGGTGAATCACTGGAGGATGTAGAAATTCCGGACGAAGCTTAAAAGTAGTATAAACTGAACACTACATAAGAAGGGCGATAAATGGCTTTGTGATAAGAGCTGTTTACCGCTCTTTTATTTTATCTGGAAATGAAAGAGCAGGCTATAACTGTACTATATTTGTGATGTAATACAAATTATGTCGGCCATCTATAACCTGTCCAGAGGAAAGCATTCGCAATACGAGGGCAGCCATCCGCTGAGGCAGTCACTATGGAAAAATGAGTCGCTGGCTTTCCTTTCCTATAATTACGCATTTAGCCCGAAACTGTCACTACGGTCAAGGGTGGGAGTGGACTGGCTTCAGTACCGGCTTCACGGCAGCGAAAAATTCAGCAAGCTGTCGCCGCGTGTCAATCTGAACCTTCAATATCAGCTGAAAGGGGGGATGTTGTTATGGTCCTCCTCCTATAACAATTATAATTAACGTGAGTTCGACGAAAATAATTAAAAGAGAGTCAGTT